>ENA-ORVC01001827-ORVC01001827.1-human-gut-metagenome-genome-assembly--contig:-NODE-1827-length-16293-cov-7.027035_pt1 | contig 16293 bp, 16 predicted proteins | sample MGYA00242092_ERZ509234 | MGnify/ENA primary metagenome ERZ509234 (study PRJEB26280, sample SAMEA2338800) | human gut metagenome | biome: human gut; feature: human-associated habitat; material: faeces... | reverse complement strand
TTTTTCAAATAAATTTCTATATTAAAAAGTGACATTTTCATAAGTTATTGACAGACCGAGCATCGGTTTTAACTGAAATTTCTTAGCTGCTGTATATCCAAGGAACAGCGGCAAAAAGGTAAACAACGCATCGCCTGCCGCATTGATAATCATATATCCTCCGCAATCGGCAGAATACAATCCAAGTGTAACGAATAATGTGTTCAGACCTTTCAGCATTCCGCAGGCAGCCATGATCCCTAAAATAGGCTGAAAAATACCGGACACTACATCGATGGCACGATCCAGGAGCTTCCCTGATTTCTTTGTTTCCGCAGACGCTTTATTCTCGTTCAAATCGAGCAGCGCCATCACATCTTCAAATACTTCCGGCACATGATTTCCGATCACAACCTGATACTGACCGCCGCTTTTCATTACAGTCACAACCCCGTCCATCTTTTTCAGAACATCGTCTTTTGCGATACTTTCATCCTTTAACGTAAATCGAAGTCTTGTGATACAGTGAACAAGTCCTGTTACGTTTTCTTTTCCGCCGACATTTTTTACGATATCTTTTGCCAGCGTCTCATACTTTCCCATTTCTTTTCCTCCTATAACTGTTTTTTGATAGTTAGAAAATAACATATGTCTTTCTTTCATACAATTCGCACAAGCCGGATTGTTTCAGCGTTTCAAAAATCATGAAAAAGAACCGCTGCTTTTTGAAACAGCGGTCCAAATTTACTCATTTTTCTCTTTTGTATGATACGTTTCATCCCAAAGCAGACTTAAATGATTCAACATTTCCATAGAGGATCTTGCATGTTCTTCATATCGCTTTGACAACAGAAGCGCGAAAAAAATATCAAGAATATAAGTCGCTCCCGAAAAAGAAGTAATCACATCCAGGCTTAGCAGCGCGTCCCTGTTCGGAATCTCCACAATCTCATGACACCATTTCTTAAGTTCTGTATGATAAGGACCTGCAATTCCGACCACATAAGTTTCTGTCGCCTCCCTTAAATATTTTGCCATACAGATCACCGTATGATTTGATCCTGTCAGACTGATCAAAAAAGCAATGTTTTTCTTGTGCTTACGCGCCGCCAGATAGTGAGAATTAATACTTTCGTATGCCGAGCATTCCAACCCGAGCGTACTGATTTTAAACGCCGCCGACTGTGCAAGTATATAACTGATCCCTGTTCCGTAAATATCGATGCACTCTGCTTTTTGCAATACTTGACTGATCCGTTTCATACTGTTTTTATCTAAAGAAAGTCTTGTATTCGTCACCGCTTTATCATAGAGCGCCGGAAGTGTTTTTACGATATCGTCATATGTACTTTCGGCAGTCACCGGCTCGTTTGCAAGCAGTTGATCGATCCGCTTTTTTTGATTGATCTCGGCAGTAAGAGTAATTTTCAAATCTTGAAAACCATTTAACCCAAGCTTTTGACTCAGCCTCACGACTGTTGCCTTACTCGTGTAAGACGCTTTCGCCAGTTCTCCTACCGACAGTTCCGAAATCTGATCTAAATGACTTAAAATATACTCCGCTACATCTTTTTCATGAGCCGTAAAATTTTTATGTTCCTGCAATTTTTCTAACAGCATTATTGTGCATAGCTCCCTTCACCTCAAATTCATACAAGTAAACGTCCTCCAATGTCGGAGCGGCTTCCCTGATCTCATCATACCCTTCCGGACGCTTCTGTGTCACTACGCGAACGATAATCTGTCCGTCTTTTCGGAACAGATTACTTATTTCAAACTTTTCTTTCACTTCTTCCAGCTCCTGCTGCCCTACACTCATTTCAAACACTTTTCCCTGAATCTTTGCCTGTAATTGTTCGGGACTTGCCTTATCGATCAGCCGTCCGTTTTTCATCAGAAGAATTTCTTTGGAAATGAATTCGATATCTGATACAACATGAGTTGCGATCAAAACGATCCGATCCTGACTCAAATCCGAAATAAGATTACGGATGCGGATACGTTCTTTCGGGTCTAATCCCGCCGTCGGCTCATCGAGGATCAATATCTTCGGATCGTTTAAAAGCGCCTGCAAAAGAAGCACTCTCTGTTTCATTCCTCCTGACAGTTCCTTGATCTTTTTACGTTTCACCTTGTCAAGATTTAACAAAGGAAATAAAAGCTCCATCCGAGCGCGGATTTCCTTTTTCTTCATTCCTTTCAGCGTTCCCATATAAGCGAGAAATTCAGTCACTGTAAACGTTTCGTACAACTGTTGCTGCTGTGGCATATATCCGAGCGATTTTCTGTAAGCCGCGCCCCATTTCAAAATATCTTTTCCGCCGCACAATATTCTCCCCGAATCCCGAAGGAGGTTATCTGTCAATATATTCATCAGCGTGCTCTTCCCTGCCCCGTTTGGTCCGAGTATGCCATAAATTCCGTTTTCAAACGTCGCGTCAAAATTTTGCAGGGCTTTTTTCTTCCCATAGCTTTTACATAATTCCCGAATCTTAATTTCCATCCCTGCTACCTCCTGTTCTCATAAGCACGATATAAAACATATCCTGCCGCAAATGAAAGCGCTCCCCAAAAGATCACGATTTCCGAAATAAGTACAAGCCAGTTTCCTTGTAAAATCTGATGCCCGTCCAAAAGACTGTTCAGACTAAGATAATGTACGATCGGAACTCCGCCCCATTCAATGAGCAGCGGACCGCCGAACAAAAGAAGCGAAAGTATCATCGTCATCGTAGAGTCTTTCAAAACGACGGACAATGCCATCGTACTAAATACAATGACAAACAATGTCACAAGCTGCATAATCATCAGCATCAAAACGTATCCGAAGATCGAACAATTTATAACCGACTGTCCCGCAAACATCATCGAACGCACCTTTGCGCCCCAACATTCCAGCGGATACTCCCCGACAACTTTTAATATCGCCGGAATCTTGACTAAAACAAAGATCACCGCTGTAATTCCGAATGACACGCCAAGCTTTTTTAAAAATAATTCTTTCCGCCCCCGCTTCGTACTGCGAAGCAGGTTCATTACTTTCAGATCATATTCCGTTCCGAGAACGCCGGATGCGCTGTACACCGCAGCGATCACACATAAAAGAATCCCGATCAGACGTTCCTTCACCGCCTTATCTCCGAACAAAAGCTGATAGCCTTTTTCATAAACCAACTCCTGTTCATTGACTCCCTTTCCCTGATTATTTGACATAATGTACATCACCTGACTGTACGCCTCGGAAAATCCTTCATGAGCATACTTGTTTTCTTCCTGCTTCTGAACAATCTCAACGGCAGTCAGATCTGAATTTTCCGGAGTCATAGAATAGATCTCTTCAAATCGTTTGCGCTCCTCATTGAAGTATTCCACTTTTTCTTCTGTCATCTTTCCCTGCTGATCGGTCATATAAAACTTATAGTATTCTTCCTTGATATCCCTGTATGTCGGAATAGAATTCCCGACAAGAACGGCGCCGTACATGACCGCGATACATACCCATATCGCACGGTTTGAGAAAAGACATTTCACACTTTCGTAAAAATATAATTTATCCGAAATAAAACCGATCCGACTGCTGTTTTTTCTCTCCCTTCTCCATCTTCTCTTTGTTTTGGCACATCGGAAAAACCTCCGCACATTTCCCAAAACAAAAAGAACAAGTACTACCGGAAGAACAATCCGAAATACAGTCATCGCATTGACCGGATTGTCAAAAAAGTCTAAATTATGGTATTTAGAAAACAGCGGATACACTTTCATATATTCCGCCAGATTAACGTATTTGAACACGTCCGCATAAGACACCGACGGAAGAAATGCAGACAGCATATACTCTGCAATTCCGACCGCTCCGATTCCGATCATTGCGCCGGACGGTGTCTCTGATTTTTGAGCAATCCATATCATTCCTAATATGATCACATAGCAGACTGCCATCTTGACGATCAGATATAAAAATAAAAACATTCCTACGGACATCATATACGGACTTTCGTACATCGTAGTTACCGACTGGATCGGACGAGAGAGGTCACCAAAGCCATATTTCTGCCACGCATAAAGATAATCGACTCCGTAAAACAGAAGAACGAGCAGCGCCGTCACACATGCCGCCACTGTCAGCTTTGCCCCGATCACAGAGCCTCTCCCTCGATAACAGGATCTCAGCAAAGGATATAGTTTATTTTTCTTTTCATCCAACACAAGAAAATACACTGTCACCGCAAGCATAAAAACGATGCAAAGATCTGTAAATTCTGCTTCTGTGGCAAAGATCACTCCGTCCGATACATCACTCTTTAGTTTCAGTCCTTTCAGTTTCTCATACGCATCCGGGGTAATCTGTGCATTTCGATAAGCAAACGTTCCTTCATTCGAGAAAATAGCGCTGGACATACTCGCGCTTTTTTCCTTGATCTCCTCAAGATATTTGTCGTATCGGTTGACCTGTCTGTACTCCTGAAAGATTTTGTTGTACAACATCTCTTCTGCATATTCATTCCCCGTATAAACAGGAACTTTCTTTTCCGGAAGCTTCTCGATCCACTCTTTACGCTTTTCTTCCGGCTGTGCCTTCAAATCTGCGTAAATCTGTTTCACCGCTCCTGCATCGTACATCTCCATCTTCATTTTTTCAGACAGCGTCCAAATATTAAAAAGAAAAAACACCGAGCACAAAAACCAAAAATAGCGGAATGCACGAAACTTTTTCCATTCATACATTACAGATTTCATCCGATCCCTCCCCTCCGGCAAGGTTTTTTTGTTTCTCTTACTCTTCAGTTACAATATTCCCCGCCGAAGAAACTCTCGGCGTATAAATCACTTTCATTTCACCTGTTTTCCCAAACAGATCTTCTTTCTCAATATAGGCGTCGTACATGAGAAGATCTCCTTCAATTTCTTTTTCGCCGATATATTTTTCCTGATATGTAAAATAAACTCCGTCTTTCGTTATATCGTTAATTCCACTAAGCCACGCCTGATCTGTCGGAAGTCGGTCTGACAGCTTCAGATTACTGATTCCTTCCTCATTTTTTACATATAATTCATTTTCCGGAAATGCCCGAAACAAAATTCCTTCTTCACTTACACCTTCTACAGTGACTTTTTCAGCGCCAACTTCTTCCGCCTGAACAATTTTTTCATTTTCCTTTGAATCAATATGATAGCAATAGAGAGACTTTCCTTCATCACCGATATAATAGAAACCCTTCCCATCCTGCGTCACTTCAACACGCTGATAATCAACGGTATTCAACGAGATTTCAGTCAATGTTCCGCTCTCATAATCAAATAAGTTATATTGTACTCCGTCATCTTTCACTACAGCACACACTTGATACTCTTTCGTTCCTCCAAGCATAAGAATATGGCTTACATCTTCCAGCTTTACAATTTCCGTCTGCTCCAACGTGTCAAGATTCAGACGATTCAACGAACAATTAGATCCCATTGCCTGTCCGCTTTGCGCCTGTCCGTCTTCCTGTTCCGCCAGGATTTTATTTTGTAATTCACAGTAGGTATAGTACATATTCTCATTTAAAATCACTGCCGATTCTAACATATCTCCCGAAGAAAACGTACCGACTGTTTTCGGGTTACTCCCATCCATATGTGAAGCGATCAACTTACCTTCTCGATTATCTACACTCTCGATCCGATATAGTTTCTCTTTATACGGAAACATATACGAAGAAGAACAAACTGCATTGCATGTCGTCTTTTCATCTTCATATACTGATAAATGGCGGCAGTTCGGCTTTCCGCATACCGGTATACTTGTCTGTGTCTCATAATCCGTAAAATACATCAATCCGTCATGTACCGAAAAACTCCCCTTCTCCGTTTTCGTCAGAATACCGTCTACTTCCATGTAATCAGATTGAAGCTGATTCTCGGAAGATGGTTTTTCCGTCTTATCCTCTGATGAACAAGCCGACAACCCTGACGATAAAAGACAAATACTCAAGACTGTTCCTGCTAATAGTTTCTTTTTCATATCCGTTCTCCCCTGCTCACACGCTTAACGCTTAACAGTTAATTCTCACATTCTCATTCTTGTGCCCCGATCACATTTCCATCCTCATCCAGCGGATAACCTCGGCTTGTCATCCTCGGTTCGATAAGTACTTTTACATTGTTCTCATCGCTTAGCAAATCTTCCCAACTGATGTATCCATACCAGTTAATCTGATCCATATCTAAATACTGCGTATACTCAAATCCCAGTCCTTCCTCGTTTTTAAACAACATTCCGTTTAAAACAAAGTCTTCTTTTAATAATTCTTCTGACAGCGAAAGTTGTCTCAACTTTCCACTGTCTGCTTCCTTCAAAAACAATCTTTGATCTTCTCCGTACCATATCTTAAACAAAATTCCTTCTTCACGGACATCCCACAGACTAAGAGAAAATACATCTTTTCCATATGCAGCTTTCGCTTCCTCTTTGCTTACGAAAACCTCATTTTCTCCTGTTTCAAAATGATACCTATACACAGCTGACGGATAATCGATCCCACTATTATAATAAAATCCCGTTTCATCTGCCCCTATAATCCTTCCGGGGATATCGTACAGAGAAATTTCTTTCGATACCTCTTTCTTGTAATCAAACTGATAACAGGTAACCCCATCCTCCCCTTTTACTGAATAAATCTGATAATCTTTCGTTCCTCCTAGAAATTGAATAGAAAAAGTGCCTCGTTCTCTGCAAATCTCTCTTGACTTCATTGTATCTAAATCCAACATACACATTACCGTTTCCAACTCCGGTTCTGCCGCCTCTTCCTCTCTTAACGCCACATCTTTCAGATAAAACATCTGATCTTTCACTACAACACCTTCGTGAAAACTTTCTTCTGCCTTAATAAACATTCCTTTTGATTTCCAGTTGCTTCCGTCCAAATCAGATACAACCAATTCACTTCCGCCATCAGCAAGAGACCGAAAACCGTATAGTTTTCCTTTATAAGGAAATAAGTTCCAAATATCAGTATTTGCCGCATTGCACTTCGTATTACGATCCTCCATCCACGATATATGACGACAATCCGGCTTGTTGCAGATCGGTACTGCATTCATTGTTTCAAAATCCACATAATACAATAATCCGTTTATAACGCCAAAATATCCTTTCTCTACTGTCGTGCCAACTCCTATTTCCATATAATCAGATTGAAACTTATCAGATGCGGTAGTTTTCTTTTCTTTCCCACATCCGATCATACCAATACATAAAATTAGTACGAATACAAATGATATAAAATGTCTTCTTTTCATAATGGTATTTCCCCCCTGATTACTATTTTGGGTCCTTGTTTAGGATGCTTGCAATACACCAATACAATGCCATGAGTGATACATTAATAAAAAGCGCCACTCCTTCGGATATAACATCCATGCGATCTAAAGCAAAAATTATCGTAGCTAAAACAACACAGAAAAATAGAATTACTCCTAATAAATGCTTCTTCTTCATGACTTTGTTCTCTCCTTCCTTTTCATCCAATAGATAACCTAAATCTGGCAACTTGGGTTCAATAAATACTTTTATATTATTCTCCGATCACATTTCCCTCCTCATCAAGCGGTTTTCCCCCACCCGTAAATTTTGTTTCAACGAGTGTCTTTATATTATTCTTTCCGGCTAGTAAATCTTCCCAGCTAATATATCCATACCATTCGATATTATCCGAATCTAAAGATTGCAAATAAGAAAAACCAATTCCGTCTTCCGTTCCAAACATAAAACTATTCAATCTAGAATTCTTTTTCGGCAAATTTTCTTCCAAGTAAAGTCTTTTTATTTCTCCACTTTTTGATTCTTTCCAAAACACGTCCCCCTCTTTTTCATCCACTAAATGAAATAGAATTCCATCTTCGCGAACATCCCATATTATTAATTGTAGATACTCTTTTCCAAATGCTGCTTTCGCTTCCTCTTCACTTATACAAATTTCATTTTCACTGGTTTCAAGATCGTGTTTATATACTTCTTTCGGATAATCAATTCCACTATTATAATAAAATCCTGTCTCATCTGCTTTTACAACAGACTGTGTTCTGTTTTTCAAAGAGATTTCTTTTGACTCCTCTTCATCATAGTCAAACTGATAGCATTTGATTCCATTATCTTCTTGTACTGAATAGATCTGATAATCTTTCGTTCCTCCTAAAAATTGAATAGAAAAAACACCCTTTTCTCTGCGAAGTTCTTTTAGTTCCATCGTATCAAAATTCAATACGCACATTACTGTATCCGTTCTCATTTCTGTGATATGATCTTCGGGTCTTACCACTACATCCTTTAAAAAAAACATCTGATTTCCCACGACAACCCCGCCTTGAAAAATTTCTTCGGCTGTAATAAACATGCCCTTTGATTTCCAGTCTCCCCCATCTAAATCAGATACGACCAATTCACTGCCGCCATCAGAAAGAGAACGAAATCCGTATAGTTTTCCTTCATACGGAAATACTGTACTAATATCTATATTTGCCGCATCACATTTTGTATTACGATCTTCTTTCCATGATATATGACGACAATTCGGCTTATTACAAATCGGTATTCCCTCCATCGTTTCAAAATCAATATAATATAAAAGTCCGTTTATAACTCTAAAATCCCCTTCCTCTACTGTCGTACCACCCCACACTTCCATATAATCTGATTGAAATTTATTAGGTGCGGTAGTTTTCTTTTCCTTTCCACATCCGCTCATTCCAAAGCACAAGATTAATACAAATACAAATGATATAAAACGTCTTCTTTTCATAACGGTATTCCCCCTTGATTACTAAAAATCAATCATATACAGTAAGGCTGTTTTATAGTCTTTTTCACCTTAAGTCTTTTAACCAGATCTCTCTGTTAATTATAAATCAAAGCTATGCATTTTACTATAAAACAGCCTGAATATTTAATTTTTAATCATTTTTTATACCCAACTATATATTAAGAGCTGCGCCTAAATACCTGTGCCTAAAAATTTTTAAATTTAATTTATGGATATGCTACTAAATATGCTTTGACACCACCATTTTCATGCAAACTTTCTGCCTTTCCAATATCCCATCCATCAGGAGCATAAACGCTCGCCGTACCGCCCCCAGAAACCGCTGTCATTGGAATCAGTTGGTTTGCACTTCCACCTGTAGCATAACGATAAGGATAAATAGTTGTTTTCGGATAACTTCCAGCCGTCATCGCAGACGCTTTTCTAACTGATACTTCTAGTGAAATCGGATACCCTAAAAGCGTTCCTTCTGCATTTCCCGCATACACACTTGTTCCACTTGCCAACACCAACCCGCATGTCAACAATGCCGCAATTCGTTTCATTCTCTTAGTCATGTTCTTGTCCTCCTTTTTAATCTTTTTCTTTTTGTTCATTTATGATCATTTTCGGTCGTACGCCCCGAAAATAATTTCAAATCCTCTTATCGAACCGTGTTATACCACTGATCCAACTGATTATTTACTTCTTCTGTTATCGCGTTAATTCCTGCCGCTTCCATTTCCTGCATCATTTTTTCATAATCTTCCTGCGGATTTTCTGACAGACCTCGGAACAATTCTGAATAGCTGTAATATATTTGTGAAAGCTGATCTATCTGTTCTTTGTAAACTCTTCCATCGAATTGAAATCCTGCGATTAAAGATTCTTTCACTGCATTTTTCTCCTTGCTCCACTGATCGTTCCCAAACATCCATTGAAGCATCGCCGGTGTTTCTTCCATCTCTTCTGTTCCATATTTCAAAAGATTACTGATTTCTTCATCTGTAACTGTCCTTTTCAAAAGGTCGATTGCTTTCTCTGTGTTTCCACCTTTTAACACACTGTTCATTCCGCCTGTTCTATGCGGGGGATAATGCTCTCCTATCTTTACATACTTTAAGGAGAGTGGTTTTTTATTATTTTCCTCGCAGATTGTATCAAAATATTCTTGAAGTAACTCTGGATCATCTGCATACATAAGCATCACGAAGAAATTACCATTTGCCAACGTATTTGCCGATCCCTCCTTCAGCAATCCATTTTTATGAAATTCGTTAAGAAGCAACACGGATTCTTTCACCTGTTCATTATTCAGTAAATTCTCTGCAATCGGTTTTTCCATACCTTCTTTTACCCTGATTGTATCTAAAATCTCTGTATATTCAGGAGCATAAATCATATATTCATAAGAATGTAGCGGCACGAACGCTTTGTTATCTTTTTCTTTTTCCGACAGTTCCGTCAAAATCGGATACAATGTCTGCAAATCTCCTGTAACCTGCGATATGTCTACATTATATTTATCCAAATATTGTTGATTAAACACATAATACAAACCGTTTCCCTCATAACTATATGATGGAATCCCATAGATTTCGCCGTTAATTTCCATATGCTCCCATGTTTTTTCCGAATACGCATCATAAAATTTTTCATCTTCTCTGATTTTTTCTAAATTTTGCAAATATCCGTTTTTATAGAATGAATAATACTGATTACTGTCATCTCCTACGACGCGCAAATTGCTGTAAATAATATCAGCAGAATTGTTCTCTAAATATTCTGCAACATCTTCCTCATATGTTTCCATTGGAAAGCATACGAATCGTACTTTATATTCACATCCACGTTTTTTCAACAACGCATTCAACGCCTCTTCCATCTCACTTTGTACTCCCTCAATAGAAGACTCTGTAATCCACACAATTTCCTCAACTTTCTTTTCTTCTTGTGGCAATTCCTCTTTTTTATCCTTTTTCATATACAACATATCGAATAACACCATCGCCGCAACTACAATAATACTTATAACTGCTATTATAATTCTTCTCTTTTTCATTCCTTTGTCCTCACCATACTAATAAACCAAAGCAAAATCATTGCGAAACAAGAATATCCAATCCCACACATAACAGCCTCACTTTTTACAAAAATGTCAAGCACTATCGCTAAACTGACACCGCCTAATATCCAAAAACATCTTTTTAACTCATTTAATTTCCCGTCGATTTTATACTTCCACAATGCAGTCAAAAGCAAAATTATCAACATACTTCCCATAAACACTGCCTGACTAAAAAGATCAATCGAACGAACTACCTGTTTTTTTACATAGATTCCACTTAAAAATAACAGTAACGAATAACAGAAACATCTTATTTTCGTTTTCGCATGTATCCCTTGCCATCCGATTCTTAATAGTGAAAATGTAATTAGAAATACGACTGTAAACAATATCTCCTTTAACAATATGCCACTCAATAATACTCCGCCTGTTGTCATGATTAAAACTTCTAAATGTTTCACCCCATATAAATAATAAGAATACTCCTCTTGTGCAATCAGATCATTTTTTACAAACTGATCGACGATTGCTTCAAACCGATCTTCTCTTTTGTTTTTCATTTTTTCAATTTCACTGCATCTTTCGGAATTTCTTCTTGATAAAGATACCATATACACTTGTTACTTGCAGCAAATCTTGTAACCATATCCGCGCCAAATACCAAAAGGCTTAACCATCTTTTATGAATCATTTTCCACATCATTTCCCCTCTTCCCTCTTTTGTTTGACTGATTTTTTATGTTTCTGATTATACACTATTTTTCTTTGAATTTTTCCAACATGTAACAAAATGCATAGTTTATTGTAACAACTCGCACTTTAACATGATATTTGTTTCTATATTTCTTTCGTTTTGATCCGATCGGCAAAAAACAACTTAAAAAACAGTCATTCTAAATTTTATAAAAATTCATCACAAGCCAGATCACTGAAAGCGCAAAAGGCACATTTCAGAATTGTACACAACCGTTAAGGTCTTTGACACCTCCAGACTTGTATCGTCACCTATACAAAAAATACAGCAAATACCCTCTTAGGATACTGCTGTATTTCTCGTATATACTATTTTTCAATTTTTTCCCATAAATTTATATTCAATGTAAAACTTTCTTTTTCTGACTCCCACCAGACGTCTCCATTGTATTTTTCTACAATTTGTTTTACGCTAGACAGACCAAAGCCATGATTACGCTTATCAGATTTTCTCGTGTGAAGATCCATTACTGTTTCACTGCATGAATTTTTACAACAAATGACAATTCCATGATTTTCGTATACTGCAAACAAGTCGATCCATTTTTCTTTTTTGCAAGACTCGCATGCTTCGATTGCATTATCCAATATATTTCCGAACAACACTCCTAAATCCGTTCCTGTAATTCCCAGTATCTCCGGCAATTTTACATCTAACTTTGCTTCAATCTGCTTTGCTTCAATCTCTACATACTTCATATTCAAGATTCCGTTCACAACTGCGTTCGCAGTAAATAATTTCTGCTCTGCCTTTTCTAATTGATTCAAGATACTGCAAACTTCCCGCTTTCCCTCTTCAATTTCTCCTTTTTCAAGATATCCGTATATTCCTGCGATCTGATTTTTCATATCATGCCGAATCTTTCGGATTTCCTGCTGATGCTGCTCGACCTGTTCGTAATGAAGCTTTTGATATTCATATTCTTCTAACTGATTTTTCATCTCCCCTTCTGCGATATGATATTGCTCCTGTTTTCGGAAAAGAATATAAGTGATAATATTGATCACGATGACGATAATTGTCACTATCCAACTAAAAATCAGATCAATCGAATTCCTCATAATCTGCGCCTCATGAAGATAAATAATCAAAACAGCGCTTAATATCGGAATAATCAAAAAGCTTTTCTGTACCTTTCTCTCCGGCGCATTTTTCTTGCGCCTGCTGAAAAAATATAGGACAAGCACGAGGATCAGTCGCAGTTCTGTAAGAAAGCGTTGGAAAAACTGCGTAATATCACTGTCCAATTTCGGCATTTCGGATGCCTCAATATGAAAAAAATATCCTATACTCAATGCAACAATTCCTTCAATCGTAATTATAAATGCAAAAAAAGAACTTCCTACAAATAATTTCCTCTTCCAATTTCCTTCAAAAAATCCAAGTACAACTACGATAAAAATAATTGTCACCACTAAATTAATATCCGAATTGGCAAAATAATCATTGATAAAAGATGCCATTACCGCCACTACAATTAATATTATGAAATCAATTCGCTTTCCTATCCGTCTCCTCGGTTTGAAAAAGCACAAAGCAAACAAATACATTACTAAAAAATCGATTGTACTCCATACATATTCCATCATCTATTCTCTTCCCCCTTTGCTCATCAGAATAAATTTTTGATATGCTTTGTTGAACTCCTGCTTATAAGTCCTTGTAATCGGCACTTTCAATCCCGAACGAAGGGGAACTGATTCACGCTCCACTTCCCTTAATTTTTCCAAATTAACAAGATATGAATTATGTACTCTCACAAACATAGATCCTTTTATATCTTCTTCAATCTGACTCAAACTTCCGTAAAACTCATAATCTCTTTTTTCTGTATGTACGATGATTTTTCTTCTGCGGCTTTCGATGCACTCAACCTCATCATAATAAAAAATCATATCTTTCAATTTGTTTGTAAAGCGGATATAATTTCTTTTTTCCCGGATGATCCGCAGAGCGCGCATAATCACATTGTGCGCAGTATCAGAATCGATCGGTTTCACCAGATACTGAAACGCCTGCACGTCGAATGCTTTCTGCATCATCTCACTATGATTTGTCATAAAAAGGATCACCGCATTTCTATCCTCTGTTCGGATATGTTCTGCCAATTCCAGTCCGCTCAGCTTCTTCATCTCAACGTCAAGAATATACAGTGCATATGGCATATTTCCTTTCTCAAGCAATTCTTCGGCAGACACGAAGCATTCACATTTTCCTGCCATCCCTGTTATTTCTAAACACTTCTCTACATTTTTTTCAATCGAATTTTGTATAAATTCTTCATCTTCACATATCGCTATTCTCATTTGACCTTACGCTTTCTTCTCTTCCTTTATTATTTTCTTTCACTTTTTTGTCTCAGACTTCTGAAATCTAAGCACAATCCCTGTCCCGAAATACACCACATCAAATAAGAGTCTCTAATATTTCCAGTGATTTAAAATGCTTTCCGACATATATATCCGTCATCCGGCTCATCACATTTCCAAGTTCTGTCAATACTTTTTCTGTCACATTAAACGTATATAATTTCTCGATCGTACTTGCTTCTATATATTGCATACTATACAAAGTCGAAGGATCCAGACTCATCCCGTCCCGTACGTCTTTCATACATTCGCTGCACACAAGTCCGCCTTTCACCGCGCTGAACACGGCATGTCTTTCTTTATTTCCGCAAGTCATACACTGAAATACCTGCGGCGCCTGTCCGTTGATCGTCAGCGCTTTCAATTCAAATATGTAACGGATAAGCATGTTTGGAATATGCGGGTTTGTCAGCGCCCGAAGCGTCTGATAAAGAAGTTTTAACATTTCCCGCTCATCATTGAATTCTTTCGTATAGTAATCTGTAAATTCCAGAAAATAAAAACCGTAATATGCTCCGATAATGTCGCCTCTCAGCTCGGCAAAATAATTAGAAATACTCGCCGACTGTATCGTGTAAGACGTCCTCCCCTCATACATCGTAAACGTTCCGAAAGAAAACGGGTTGAGCGCACCGACAAGCGGACTGTTCGGGCGTCTTGCCCCCCGTGCAAACGCCGAGATCTTTCCCTGTTCTTTTGTAAGTATTACAACACGCCGGTCATACTCGCCGACCGGCATCGTAGAGAGTACCATCCCTGTCAGTATAATCTGATTCACGCCGTTCCTTTCTGCCGGAGCTTCCATCTGCTTTCCGGCTGTTTTTATAATTCAAATAATCATCGATCTTTCCTGATGTCATAAATAATTCCCAGTATTCTTCTTTCATCTGTTCCACCTCTTCTTCCGTGATCTTTAAGAATAGTTTCCCCGACAGAAAAGAAGGTCATACTGTATAAAAAATACCATTTTTATTATAGAAAATTTTTGTTGTAGAAAATTTTTGTTATAGAAAATTTTTCGATGCGATCACCGCTGCGTTGATATTACTCGTCCTCTCTGTATCCGAAATTTTTCATAAGATAATCGCTGTCGCGCCAGTTTTTCTGTACTTTTACCCACAGTTTCAAATTCACTTTACATCCGAGCAGTCTCTCGATCTCATAACGCGCGGTACTTCCAATCTTTTTCAGCATACTTCCCTGTTTTCCGATAATAATTCCTTTGTGGGAATCTCTTTCACATATGATCGTCGCGTCGATATGCATTACTCTTCGTTCTGCCTTCATCCGATCGATCGCCACCGCTATTCCGTGAGGAATTTCTTCATTCAGACAGTGAAGCGCTTTTTCCCTGATCAGTTCTGCCACGATCTGACGCTCCGGCTGATCTGTCACTGTATCTTCATCGTAAAACTGCGGTCCGTACGGCAGATATTTTAAAATCACTTTTATAAGCTCATCTGTATTATCTCCCGATCTTGCCGATACGGGTACAATCTCCGCAAAATCATATTCTTTTCTGTATGCATCGATAAATGTCAGTATCTCTTCTTTTTTCACCATATCGATCTTATTAATAACGAGAACAACCGGAGTTTTCACTTTCTTAAGCTGTTCGATAATATGACGGTCTCCTGCCCCGATAAAAGCAGACGGCTCGACAAGCCAAAGTACAACGTCAACTTCGTTCAAAGAACGCTCTGCAATATTTACCATATATTCTCCAAGCTTATTTTTTGCTTTGTGGATACCCGGAGTATCCACAAAAACAATCTGGCCTTCCTCTGTCGTTAAAACCGTCTGGATACGATTTCTCGTCGTCTGCGGTTTATTCGATGTAATCGCGATCTTTTGTCCGATCAAATGATTCATTAATGTTGACTTTCCTACATTCGGTCTTCCTATTACTGCAACAAATCCTGATTTGTAACCTTTTTCCATAACTCTCTCTCCTTGAACTTCTTGATAAAAAAACATTTCGAATATTTTTAAATCAATTCTTAATTTATTAAATTATTTGCGTGGTATTCCTAATTCTCCCAACACATACTCTTCTTCTTTTCTCATTTCAACTCTATCTTCTTCTTCAATATGGTCATACCCTAGCAAATGCATCATACCATGCACTGTAAGAAAAGCTAATTCCCGCTCTAAACTATGTCCATATTCCTCAGCTTGCATTTGTGCTGTTTCAACTGAAATAATAATGTCACCAATTAAATTAACTGAAGGACCATCGACAATCTCAGGCTCTTCTCCCTCATTTAATGCAAAAGATAATACATCTGTCGAACATTCTTTATTTCTATATTTTGTATTTAATTCTTTGATATACTCATT
>ENA-ORVC01001817-ORVC01001817.1-human-gut-metagenome-genome-assembly--contig:-NODE-1817-length-16409-cov-2.660756_pt1 | contig 16409 bp, 15 predicted proteins | sample MGYA00242092_ERZ509234 | MGnify/ENA primary metagenome ERZ509234 (study PRJEB26280, sample SAMEA2338800) | human gut metagenome | biome: human gut; feature: human-associated habitat; material: faeces... | reverse complement strand
ATGGACAGGCGGTAAATATAGAATGACCCAGATAATCAATCCACTTATGCCGGAGTGCAGTGAATATTATGAACCTTTTCTGGGATCCGGTGCGGTGCTTTTAAATAAGTGCCGCACGGAGAAAGAGATTGTCAACGATCTGGATGAGGATTTGTATAAACTGCATACTGTGTTGGCAGACCATGACAAGATGACAGAACTGTTGAACAGACTGGACAAGCACCCTGTAAATGAAGAAACATTCATTCAGGCAAAAGAATGTTTGGATAAAAAGCCAGAAGAACGAGTTGGCATGGATGAGATTGAAGTGTCACGTTGCAAGTATACGATTGTGGAATTATCCTACAATGCACTTGGAAAGAACTATTCAGACTGTTCCAAAGACAGGTTTATCAGGGATGCGCATTATTACTTCCCAAAGATTTGTGCCCGTTATCAGGGTGTGGAGTTTCGGAAAGGTGATGGTATTGAGCTGATAGCTGGTGTAAAGGAGAATCCAGATGCCTTTGTCTTTGCAGACCCACCTTATGTTCATAAAACCCGTGGAAATAAAAAAATCTACAAGTGTGAGATGGGGGATGCCGCTCAGGAAAAGATGTTGGACACATTAAAAAATGCCAAGTGCAAGATTATGCTTTGCGGATATGCAAACGAGAACGGAGATGGTATGTATGATCAAGCGTTACTGCCTTTAGGATGGAAGCGTTATGAGCTGACAAGAATCGTACAGTCCTGCCAGAACAAGGAGAAGAAAGATATTGCAGTAGAGTACATCTGGGTCAATTATGAGCTTCCAGAGGTGGCAAGTTCCTATATTAATATGTCCACCAAGCTGTCAGCATAATATACAAGATGAAAAGAAATCCTTGGTGATAATCACCATGGACGGTCTGGGGGAAACTGCGGTATCCTCCCAGACCAGAAAGGGGAAAAGATGAATAAGACGCAGAATATTGAAATTAAAACAGAGAAAATTTTGGTGACAACGGAGGAGTTAAAAGCCTTACTGTCATGTGGAAGAATGTCAGCCATCAAGATGGGGGCAGTGGCAGGGGCAAGAGTTGATGTTGGACGCCGGGTATTATGGAATACGGATAAAATCCGACAGTACCTTGCAGGAAAAAACAGAGTGATTATTTAGGAAAGAGGAGGAAAAAATCATGCCAAGAGTAAAGGATACCATCAGCAGACGGGATAATAAAGGACGTATTTTGCCAAAGGGCGTAACGCAGAGAACGGACGGACGTTTTATGTTTCGGATGATGCGGAATGGAAAAATGTCAACGCCCATATATGATTGGGATTTAACACGCCTGAAAAAACGGGCAGAAGAATTTCGTTCACAGGTGGATGCTGGCGTGTGCAGTATTGATTCCTGCATGACCTTGAATCAGTGGATTTCCTACTATATGGAGTATAGGAAAGCTACAGGTTTAAGTGAGATTTCAGTGCAGAGGCAGGAGGAGTATTATAAATGGTATGTCCGTGATACTTCCATTGGAAAAAAATCACTCCGTAATTTAACCAGATTGCAGCTGCTCCAGCATTACAGGCAGTTGCAGGAGAGAGAAGAACACCCGTTATCCATTGGAACGGTTCGGAGAGTAAATAGCATTATTGAACAGGCATTGGATGGGGCGGTTGTACAGGGAGTGATCCCCGTCAATGTTGCCCATGGTCTGGGGAAGGAGATACCGGAGATTGTAAAGCAGAAGAAGAGAGAAGCCTTGCCAGCGGAAGAAGTGGAGAGACTGCTTAAATATATAAAAAATCATAACTTCTTCCATGCTTACTATAATATGTTTGTAATCATGTTGGGGCTGGGTTTACGTGTTGGAGAGATGTGTGCTTTGACGGATCAGGATGTGATGGACGATCATATCTTGATATACAAGTCCTTGAATTATCGCAATGTGGACGGTAAACGTGTGAAGTTTATCAGTGACACAAAAACGATATCTGGAATCCGTTCACTTCCATATCCAGATGAAGTCAGAAAAGCCATTCTGGCACAGAGGGAAAATAATAGGAAGAACCTTTACAAGTGCAAGGAAACGCTCCCTGTCATGTTTGTTAAGAGTGATAAGGTGGAGATGGACAAAGAGTATTCCCATTTCTTCTTCTATGGGAATGAAGGTACTGCATATACGCCAGATTATATTGACATCATAATCAAAAGAATCAGAAAAGCCTTTGACAGGGATGAGAAAAAACTGGCAGAGAAGGAAAAAAGAGAGATGAAACCGATGATGGCGTTCAGTTCCCATTATTTGCGACATACATTTGCGACCAGAGCCAGTGAGGCGGGATTAAAAGAGGAAGAGATATCAAGATGGCTGGGTCATTCCTTAAAGGGTGTGAATAGTGCCACCAAGGTGTATGTTCATAAAGTGTGGAAAGACGAACATAAAAAGCTACGATCGGATTTGGAGAAATTGAATCAGGTAAGGATCATGGTTTCCTAGGATTACCAATTACCAGAAATGTCAGAACCAATGAAATCATGGTTCTGGCATTTCTGGTTTATAGGATGAGGATGGGGAGGTGTGTTTTACTCAAGAAATGAGAAAACGTATACCTGTTTACTCAAAAAATACGCAAAAAGGAGTACCGAAAAAGGGATTCAGACAGAATCAGACGAGATGAAAAAATGGAGAAAAGTGAGTATTTAAAGGACGTTGAGAAAAATTTTAGATAGCGTCAAAGCGGACTCGAAGCGTGTCCCTGATGCCGTATGTTTGCGAGTAATCCTTGTAAAATAAGGGTTTTTTAAGGGTAAAATAAGATTTTTACTCAAATTTCACTCAATTATTGAGGATAAAAATGATTGGGATTCCATGTGAGAGATCATGTGGGATCCCTTTTTGTATAATAGGAAATTCCATGGAATTCCCTATTACACAAAAAGACAGATTTCGAAAATAAGTGCTTTACAAAAACGCTTTAGTATGCTAATATGGTAGCATATTAAAAAGCGAGACGGAAACCGGCAAAGGGAGAACGGCTTCCACTGTCTGAAAATGAGGAGGACACCAATTATGAAAAAGAGATTTGTGAGCGCAGCGCTGGCTGCAGTAATGGCACTTTCCATGACCGCATGTGGCAGCAGCAACAGCGCAGCAGAGACAACCGCAGCAGACACAGAAGCGGCTGAGAGCCAGGCAGAGGAAACCATCGCAGAAGAGGCGAAGACAACCGACGGCGGTACTCTGATTGTTGGTTTTGATCAGGATTTCCCACCGATGGGATTTGTAGGCGATGACGGCGAGTATACCGGATTTGACCTGGAGCTGGCACAGGAAGTTGCAAAACGTCTGGGTCTGGAATATAAGGCACAGCCGATTGCCTGGGATTCTAAAGATATGGAGCTTGAGTCCGGCAATATCGACTGCATCTGGAATGGATTTACGATGACGGGTCGTGAGGATGATTACACCTGGACTGAGCCGTACATGGCAAACCAGCAGGTATTTGTCGTAGCCAATGATTCGGATATCAACAGCCAGGCGGATCTGGCAGGCAAGATCGTAGAGGTTCAGGCAGATTCTTCCGCAGAGGCAGCTTTAAAAGAGGCACCGGAACTGACCGCTACTTTCAAGGAGCTTCTGACAACCGCTGATTACAACACCGCATTCATGGATCTGGAGCAGGGCGCCGTTGATGCCATTGCGATGGACGTAATCGTAGCTGGCTATCAGATTCAGCAGAGAAACGCTGATTTCAAGATTCTGGACGATTCCCTTTCTGAGGAAGAATACGGCGTAGGCTTCAAGAAGGGCAACACCGAGTTAAGAGATAAAGTTCAGAGCACTCTGGAAGAGATGGCAGAGGATGGAACCTTACAGGAAGTTTCTGAGAAATGGTTTAGCAAAGACGTAACTACCATCGGCAAATAGTAATTAATCGTTGATTGTAAAAACGAAACATTATTGAATAATAGGAATAGGGACGGCTGTGAATGATTTCATGGCAGTCCCCATTCGCGGTTTATGTGTTTGTTTAACTGTGAAGTCACAGCACATTCCGTTACCGGGCACGTATGCGTGAACAGTAACGAATCTACATTTTAGAAAGCAGGTATGGGATAATTATGAGTAAGATGACACTCCAGCAGATGATTACACAGCTTGCGGGTGGTATGGCAGTCAGCACACAGATTTTTGTGATCACACTGCTATTTTCACTTCCGTTAGGACTCGTGATCGCGTTCGGGCGTATGTCGAAGAACAAGCTGATCCAGACGATTGTAAAAGTATATATTTCGATTATGCGAGGCACGCCGCTGATGCTGCAGCTGATGGTGGTGTATTTTGGACCGTATTATCTGTTCCGCATCAAAGTCGGCAGCAGTTACCGTCTGTGGGCTACCTTCATCGGTTTTGTCATTAACTATGCGGCATATTTTGCCGAGATTTACCGCAGCGGCATCCAGTCGATGCCGGTCGGACAGTATGAGGCAGCGGAGATTCTGGGTTATGGAAAGGCACAGACCTTCTTCAAGATCATCCTGCCGCAGGTAATCAAGCGGATTCTTCCGTCGGTGACGAATGAGGTCATCACGCTGGTAAAAGATACGTCTCTGGCGTTTACGTTGAGCGTGGCGGAGATGTTCTCAATCGCCAAGGCGTTGGCGGCATCCCAGACGAATATGATGCCGTTTGTGGCAGCAGCCGTCTTTTACTATATTTTCAATCTGGTTGTGGCGATTGCAATGGAATGGATTGAGAAAAAGCTAGATTATTACCGATAGAAGCGGGAGGAATGTGGAAAATGAACCTGTTAGAATTAAATCATGTGGAAAAATCATTCGGCGATCTGTCGGTTTTAAAGGATATTTCACTGAGTGTGAGCGAGGGCGAGATCGTGTCCATCATCGGACCGTCCGGCTCGGGTAAATCGACGCTTCTGCGCTGCGCGACGATGCTGGAGACGATGGACCACGGCGAGATCGTATATTTAGGAAAGAGAGCAGCCTGGACGGGCGCGGATGGCAAGGTCAGCTATGCGGACAAGAAGGACATGAAGGAGATCCGCAGCCAGTACGGTCTGGTATTCCAGAATTTTAACCTGTTTCCGCACTATTCTGTGCTGAAAAATATCACAGACGCGCCGATCCATGTGCAGAAGCGCGACAAGGAGACGGTTTATAAAGAGGCGCGCGAGCTTCTGAAAAAAATGGGGCTGGAGGATAAGGAGGACTATTATCCGTACCAGCTCTCCGGCGGTCAGTGCCAGCGTGTGGCGATCGCCCGTGCATTGGCATTGAATCCGAAGATTCTGTTTTTCGACGAGCCGACCTCCGCACTGGATCCGGAGCTGACGGGAGAAGTATTGAAGGTTATTAAGTCGTTAGCGGATCTGCACATCGCGATGGTGATTGTTACCCATGAGATGGCGTTTGCGAAAGATATTTCCCACCGCGTGATCTTCATGGCAGACGGACTCATCGTCGAGGAAGGCGCGCCGGAGAAGGTGTTTGCTTCGGATAATGAGAGAACGAAGAGCTTTTTGGGACGGTATGGGAAGATTCTGTAAGAAATAATTAGGAAAATGGAAGATGGGCGTTGCTGGTTTTGGAGTGGTAAATCGGCGACGTCCGTTTTTTATGGGGAAGCATTTTATGGGGAAGCATATAAGTGTTATTTGCAATTTTACAGTAAATGTGATACGCTTTTATCAAGTATTCCGATTTGCGAGGCAGTAGATACCTTTCAAAAAGGAATGGAACAGAAATAATCGAGTGTTCCGGCGATGCTGGAAGTGGTGAAAAGCGATGCTGACGTTTGAGACGGGTCTTGAAGGAAAGGGGAGCGGTTCATGGAGATTCGTATACCCTTTTTGAGATGGATGGAGTCCGCGTCTGCGCGGGCTCTTTTTGATCCATTTGCTCTATAGAAAGGCGGGGCTGGAAAAAGTGGTGCCTGTGGATGGAAGATTTTGCAGGACAGGATCGCAGCATGGTTTTTAGCAGATATATTTGAAATGGCATCTGTTGTAGAGAAAAATTTGGACAGATAAACAGGAAGATATGAGGGAAAAACATGGAGACAGAATCAAGAGTTGCCGTGATCGGTATTGTGGTCGATCAGACGGGAGATACGGAAGAGTTGAATAAGGTGCTGCATCAGTACGGGCAGTATATCGTAGGGCGGATGGGGATTCCTTACCACAAACGGAACGTGAATATTATCAGCGTCGTGATTGACGCGCCGGGTGATGTGATCAGTGCGCTGTCCGGGAAGCTGGGGATGCTGCGGGGGATTTCTTCGAAGGCGCTGTATTCGAAGGCACCGGAAGCACAGGAATGAAAACGAGGTGACGGAATGGCAGATTTTACACGCGCGGGGCTTCGACCGTCTGACTGGTGGCGGGAGGCGGTCCGTCCAGGCGCTGAACAGATAGAAACGATTACAGAATTAAAGAGATTGATTGACCGTCTGGAAGCGGGGGAGTCCCTGACGGAGGATGAGTGGGTCAGTCTGATCGAGGGACGTTCACCGGAGCTGGCGGACTACCTCTTTGAAAAAGCGCGCTGCATCCGGGAAAGAGAGTACGGAAAAGCGGTGTATGTGCGGGGACTCATTGAGTGCAGCAATTATTGCAAAAACGACTGTCTTTATTGCGGCATCCGAAGGAGCAACCGAAATGCAAGCCGGTACCGCCTGAGTCGGGAGGAGATTCTTTCCTGCTGTGAGAATGGTTATCAGCTGGGATTCCGCACCTTTGTTTTGCAGGGTGGTGAGGATCCGGCGATGACGGACGACTGGGTGATGGAGATGGTGCAGGCGATCCGGGCAGGATTTCCAGATTGTGCGATTACTTTGTCGCTCGGAGAAAAGAAGTATGATACGTTGAAACGCTGGAAAGAGGCAGGGGCGGACCGGTATCTGCTGCGCCATGAGACGGCGGACGCGTGCCATTACGCGAGCCTGCATCCGGCAGAGATGTCATTTGAACACCGGATGCAGTGCCTGCGTGATTTAAAGGCGCTTGGTTATCAGACCGGATGCGGTTTTATGGTCGGTTCGCCGCACCAGACGGCGCGCTGTCTGGCGAGAGATATGCGTTTTATCGAAGAACTGGATCCGGAAATGGTGGGAATCGGTCCGTTTATTCCGCAGCACGACACTCCGTTTGGCGGGGAGGCGGCAGGAACGTTGGAAGAGACACTGTTTCTTTTAGGGCTGCTTCGCCTGCTGAAGCCGAAAGTGCTGCTTCCGGCGACGACAGCGCTCGGAACGATTCATCCGATGGGACGCGAACTGGGGATTCTGGCAGGCGGAAACGTCGTGATGCCGAACCTGTCTCCGGTCGGGGTGCGCGCCAAATATATGCTCTATGACAATAAAATCTGTACGGGAGACGAGGCGGCGGAGTGCATCAACTGCATGAAGAGGCGCATGGAAAGCATCGGGTACGAGGTAGTCATCGACCGGGGAGATTATAAGGGGTAAAAGCCTGCGATTTGGTTTGTTGGCATCGAAAGATGCTTACAGATAAATAAACTGACGGGGAAGGACGCGAAGGACGGCTGACCATGCTGGCATTTTTGAAATTGAAAATTCCGGAGGAAAACATGACAGCTATCATCCTGACCTGTAAGAAAAGGAGAAGAAACTATGAGTTACAATTACAACCCATCATCCCAAAAGGCAGAGGAATTTATCAACCATGAGGAAATTTTAGAGACTCTTTCCTATGCCGAGAAGAACAAAAACAACGTGGAACTGATTGACCAGATTCTGGCGAAGGCGCGGCTTCGAAAAGGGCTGAGCCACCGCGAGGCGGCAGTGCTTCTTGACTGCGAGATCCCGGAAAAGGTGGAGGAGATCTTTGAGCTGGCGCGCCAGATCAAGCAGGATTTCTACGGAAACCGGATCGTCATGTTTGCGCCGCTGTATCTGTCGAATTACTGCGTGAATGGCTGCGTGTACTGTCCATACCACATGAAAAACAAGCACATTGCCAGAAAGAAGCTGACGCAGGAGGAAATCCGCCGGGAGGTAATTGCGCTTCAGGATATGGGACATAAACGTCTGGCGCTGGAGACGGGCGAGGATCCGGTCAACAATCCGATTGAATATGTGCTGGACAGTATCAAGACAATTTACAGTATCAAGCATAAAAACGGGGCGATCCGCCGGGTCAATGTCAATATTGCGGCGACGACGGTGGAGAATTACCGGAAACTGAAAGAGGCGGGAATCGGAACGTACATCCTGTTCCAGGAGACGTACCATAAGGAGAGCTATGAGCGCCTGCATCCGACGGGACCAAAGCACAATTACTGCTATCACACGGAGGCGATGGACCGCGCGATGGAGGGCGGTATCGACGATGTAGGAATTGGCGTTTTATTTGGTCTGGAGTTGTACCGGTATGAATTTGCAGGACTTTTGATGCACGCGGAACATCTGGAGGCAGTTTTTGGTGTTGGTCCGCACACCATCAGTGTGCCGCGCATCCGCCGGGCGGACGATATCGACCCATCGACCTTTGACAACGGCATCAGCGACGATATTTTTGAGAAGATCGTAGCCTGCATCCGGGTGGCAGTTCCGTACACGGGCATGATTATCTCAACGAGAGAGAGCAAAGCCTGTCGGGAGCGGGTGCTGCGGCTGGGCGTATCGCAGATCAGCGGCGGTTCCCGCACCAGTGTCGGCGGATATGCAGAGGAAGAGCCGGAGGAGGAAAATTCGGCGCAGTTCGATGTGAGCGACAACCGGACACTCGATCAGGTGGTCCGCTGGCTGATGGAATTAGGCTATATCCCAAGCTTCTGTACGGCGTGCTACCGGGAAGGACGGACGGGTGACCGCTTTATGAGCCTGTGCAAGAGCGGGCAGATTCAGAACTGTTGTCATCCGAATGCGCTGATGACGCTCAAGGAGTATCTGGAGGATTATGCGGCGCCGGGGACGAAAGAGATTGGAGAGAAGCTGATTCAGGCGGAGATCGGTTCGATTCCGAAAGAAAAAGTGCAGGAGATCGTGAGGAAAAATCTGGTTGAAATTGAAAAGGGGCAGCGGGATTTCAGGTTTTAGCTAAATCAGGAGGATCAAAATGGGAATGAATGAGACACCGTCCGGCGAGCGGGTACATATCGCGTTTTTTGGACGGAGAAATGCGGGAAAATCGAGTCTGGTCAATGCGGTGACCGGGCAGGAGCTGGCGATCGTGTCGGACATCCGGGGAACGACGACCGATCCGGTCTATAAATCGATGGAGCTTCTGCCGCTCGGTCCGGTGGTTATTATCGACACGCCTGGAATCGACGATGAGGGCGAGCTGGGCTTAAAGAGAGTTGGCAAGACTCGTCAAGTCTTAAATAAGGCGGATCTGGCAGTCCTGGTGGTGGATGCGGTGGAAGGAATCAGCAGCTGGGAAGAAGAGATGATCCGGCTGTTTGAGAAGAAGGAAATCCCGTATCTGGTGGTTTACAATAAGATGGATTTGCTGACGGGAAAATCGGAACAGGAACCGGTTGTGGAACATACCGCCTATGTGAGTGCCCGGACGAGAGAAGGAATCCAGCAGTTAAAAGAGCAAATGGCACGTCTTACGTCACAGGAGACGGATGAAAAACGGCTGGCTGCTGATCTAGTAAAACCGTTTGATACGGTAATTCTGGTTGTTCCGATTGACAAGGCGGCGCCGAAGGGGCGGCTGATTCTGCCGCAGCAGCAGGTCATCCGGGATCTGCTGGACACCGGTGCGATGCCGTTTGTCTGCCGGGAAAGTGAACTTTCGGAGACGTTTGCAAAATTGAAAGAAGCTCCGGCATTGGTAATCACGGACAGCCAGGTATTTCCGCTGGTAGACCGGCTGACGCCGCCGCAGGTGCGTCTGACTTCCTTTTCCATTTTGTTTGCGCGATATAAGGGGGATCTGAAACAGGCAGCGGAGGGCGCCAAAGCGCTGGAAATGATACAGGACGGAGATCCGATTCTTATTTCTGAGGGCTGTACGCATCATCGCCAGTGCGGTGACATCGGCACGGAGAAGCTGCCGGACTGGATCCGCCAGTACACGGGAAAAGCGCCGGAGTTTCATTTTACATCGGGGACGGAATTTCCAGAGGATGTGTCCGGTTATAAGCTGATCGTTCATTGCGGCGGCTGTATGCTGAATGCGCGGGAGATGAAGAGCCGTCTTCGCAGCGCTGCCGATCAGGAGATCCCGATGACCAATTATGGGATTTTGATTGCCTATATGAAGGGAATTTTGAAACGGAGCATGGGGGCACTGGAGCCGGTCAGATAGGAAATTTGGGCGGAAAAATGAACGGAAAGAGCGTAAATAATTAGAAACTTAGAAATAAAGGCGGATAAAGCTGCTGGACGATGGAAATGCCTGTCGGACAGCAGCTTTTTTCATAGGAAATTGCGTCCTATGAAAAAACGCTCCGCGAGGATGCGCACTTGCGCGAAGCAGTTTTTAGATTTCGCAGATGCCAGAATGTAAACTATATTAATCCAACGTGTTGACATTTAAAAATCAACGGTTTATAATAGCGAAAGTTAGCTAAATGAGAAAAATAGGATATTTTTTAAGTTGGACCGAAGGATAACCAAAAAAAGTGTTTTGATTTTGATAAGGAGTAGAAGATATGAGTTTACAACTGGCAGAAGAGATTATAAAGGGACGCCGTCTGAAACGGGGCGAGGATTTAAGCTTTTTATTGAGTGAGGATCTGGATGAGCTTTGTGCGGGAGCTGATAAAATCCGGAAGGAGCTCTGCGGAAACCATGTGGATCTGTGTTCTATCATTAATGGACGAAGCGGACGCTGCGGCGAGGACTGCAAGTTTTGCGCGCAGTCAGCCTGTCATCATACGAAGGTGGAAGAATATCCATTTCTGGAGCCAGAGGAGATTCTGGAGGACTGCAAGCGTCATGAGGCGAAGAAAGTACATCGTTACTCCATCGTGACGGCGGGACGTGCGCTGACGGGAGCGGAGATGGAGAAGGCGCTTCGGGCATACCGCGCTATGAAGAAGGAATGCAAGGTAGAGCTCTGCGCCTCCCACGGACTTCTGTCACAGGAAGATTTCAACCGTCTGAAAGAGGCGGGTGTGGGACGGTATCATGCCAATATTGAGACTTCCCGGAGAAATTTCCCGAATATCTGTACAACACATACATTTGAGGACAAGCTGGAGGTCATCCGGCGCGCGCAGGCGGCAGGACTTTCCGTCTGTTCCGGCGGCATCATCGGCATGGGAGAAACCTGGGAAGACCGGATCGACATGGCGATCACGCTGAGCGAGCTCGGGATCAAATCAATTCCGATCAATATCCTGCGTCCGATTCCGGGCACGCCGCTGGAACATCAGGCAGCGCTTTCGGAGGATGAGATTTTGCGGACGATTGCCATTTTCCGTTATATCAATCCGACCGCGATGGTCCGTCTGGCAGCAGGACGAAATTCAATGGAACATTCCGGCGAACAGGCATTCCGTTCCGGCGCAAACGCAGCCATTACCGGAGATATGCTGACAACCTCCGGAAACCGCATCAGCGAGGACCAGGAGATGCTGGCGGCGATGGGATTCACATTATAAAAAAGGAGTATCCATATCATGAGTAAAACACTTTCCGCAGAAGCGGATCACAAACCTTACTTTACAACCAAACGGATGGCGCTGATTGGCGTGATGACGGCGGTAACCTGTATTCTGGGACCGTTCTCGATTCCGCTTCCATTCAGCCCGGTTCCGATTTCCTTTACAAATCTTGCCATTTATCTGGCAGCATATGTGCTGGGAATGAAAGCCTGCACGGTGAGTTACCTGATTTATATGCTGCTTGGCATGGTGGGCGTTCCGGTATTTTCCGGATTTACGGCAGGAGTCGGTAAGCTGGCAGGACCGACCGGCGGCTATCTCGTCGGATTTATCCTGATGGCGCTGATTGTTGGATTTTTTGTGGATCATTTTCCGGGCAAAGTAGCCCTGCATATCGTTGGCATGGTACTGGGACTGGCGATTTGCTATATTTTCGGAACGGTATGGCTGGCAGGTCAGCTTAACATGACCTTTGTAGCCGGACTGGGTGTGGGCGTTATCCCGTATCTGCCGGGCGATGCAGTCAAAATCATTTTCACAGCTTTGATCGGACCGAAGCTGCGCCGCGAAATTTACCGGTTAGGAGAGTAAAAAGCGTCTGGCTGTAAAAATAACTGTTTAGATAAAATGATATTTAAAATAAAGGACAGATGGGTGAAAGTGGAATACATAAAACGCTTTCATCCATCTTTTTTGTTGAATGAAACGAAGAAGTTGGTTCATATTTTATAGAAACTAAGAAGAAAAGAAAAAATAAAGGTAAAAGAAAACAGAAATAATCACATATATGGAATAAAATACAGAAAAATAAGAAGCAAGTGTGACTAAACTTGAACAATTTTGGAGCGTGTGTTATACTAAAGACAGAAAAAAGAGGGAGATTCCGGAGGAACAGGGAGGAGGCAGTTGTATGGAGAAAAAGATTATCACTATCAGTCGTGAATATGGAAGCGGAGGTCGTCAGATTGGCCTGGTTGCCGCTAAAAAACTGGGAATGGAATTTTATGATAAGGAATTGATCGATGCTGCTGCGAAGGAGATCGGTTTTCCAGCGGAAATTATTGCGGATCGTGAGCAGCGCCTGACAAACAGCCTGCTTTACAATTTCGCGATGGGAACTTTGTATGGACTTTCCTATCCGAAGGAGCCGAAGCTCAGTGAACTGCCATTGACAGAGCAGATCTATGTGGCGCAGAAGAAGGCGATCGAGGAGGCGGCAAAGCGCGGAAGCTGCGTATTTATCGGAAGATGTGCTGATTATATTCTGAGAAGCCGTCCGGATGTACTGCGTGTCTTTGTTTATGCGGATCGTGATATCCGGCTCCGCCGCGCGATTGACGAATATGGGGATCTGGAAGAGCATATCGATGAATTTATGCACCAGACCGACAAACGCCGCCGGATCTACTATGAAAACTATACGAATCAGCGCTGGGGCGACAGGGAAAACTATGATCTGATGCTGAACAGCGGAGATTTGGGAATTGAGAAGTGCGTGGAGTTGATTTGCCAGGCGGTGAAGTAAGGGATAACGAAACAATTATAATTTTAAGCAAAAATAACCGCTCAAGTTTTGCTAGGACCTGGGGCGGTTATTTTTATGTCTTATCTAAGATTCCATCCATGAAACAACGGTCCATTTCCATTTCCAAGATTTAATCCGAATGCTAATGCCCCACTTAAATAGGAACGTGCATCACGAATACTCTGCTCCAGAGAACGTCCGGCGGCGAGACCGCAGGCGATTGCGGATGAGAGTGTGCAGCCAGTTCCATGGTTGTTTTGATTCTCGATCCGGGGACTGGAAAACCAGAGTGGAGTCTGGTCTGGCTGACAAAGAACATCACAGACAGTATTTGGCAGATTTTCCCGGTGTCCGCCTTTTAAAAGAACCGCGGTGTGAAATTGACGGGACAGCCGGGTGGCGGCAGCTTCTATGCCTGCGTCATTGTCCAATGTATGCGTCTGCATTTGAAGCAAAAATTCAGCCTCCGGCAGATTCGGTGTCAAAAGTGTGGCGCGCGGAAACAAAAGCTCCTGGGAGGCGGCGATGGCGTCCGGAGCTGCCAGAGGGCGTCCGCTGGTGGAGATAAGCACTGGATCGAGTACCACCGGGATATCGGGATAGGCGCTTAGTTTTTCTGCGACAACCTGAACGGCAGTTTTGTTTCCCAGCATTCCGATCTTGATCGCTTGCGGAGTTAAATCTGAAAGAACCGAATCCAGCTGTGCCGCTAATATTTCCGGGGAGGCAGGCGAGACAGCCTGCACGCCGAGCGTATTCTGAGCGGTAATCGCAGTGATAACACTGGTTCCATAGAGCCCCAGAGCGGTGATGGTCTTTAAATCTGCCTGTATTCCTGCGCCGCCTCCGCTGTCCGAACCGGCGATGGTGAGTACTGTGGGGATAACGCGGTGGTTTTTATGAATGCACTCTCGCAGCTCCCGGACCGCAGCCCCGATATCGGGCTGTCCGAAAATCCCGGATATAATCGCAGCTCCTGCGATGCCGGTTCCAGCCAGGGTGGAAAGATTGGAAGCGTTGATTCCTCCGATGGCGACAACCGGAATGGAGACGGACTGGCAGATGGCGGTCAGAGTCTCACGGGACATCGGGATGGCCTCTGTTTTGGTTGGACTTGGAAATACAGCGCCGGAACCGAGATAATCGGCTCCGGCTTTTTCTGCTTCCAGGGCCTGGGCAACGGTTTTGGCGGTTACGCCGAGAATCTTGTCCGGTCCCAGCTTGGCGCGCACCTCGCGGGCGGGCAGGTCACTTTGACCGATATGGATGCCGTCGGCACCGCTGTTTATGGCGACGTAGAGGCTGTCATTGATAATCAGAGGAACGTGATAGCGCTCGGTGAGTTTGCGGATGGAAAGCGCCTCCCGCAGAAAATCTTCCTCGGACAGATATTTTTCACGGAGCTGCAGCATCGTGATTCCGGCATCCAGCGCCTCGCGCACCTGTTCCTCCAGCGGACGCATGCCGGGGCGGTGTGGCATTGTGATCGCATATAAAAGGCAGTTATTTCGTTGGAATTTCAATTTTTTGACCTCCTTGCAGCTGTTCGCCGGTCATCAGGCTGACAGCATCCATGAAATAGGTGTGGAAACTTCCAAGACCGGTGCCGTTTGCACGCATCTGTGCTGCGGCGTTCTCACCGCATAACCCGATTTCAGTGACGGCACAGACGGCAGGATAGAAATAAGATTTAGAAGCCGCTGCAAATGCCGCCAGCAGCCCATCCATCATGCATCCGCTTCCGGTAATCTGCGCCAGCTCCGGGCAGCCGTTGTGGATGCGGGCGGTTTTAGAACCGCAGACAACCAGATCGCAGGGACCCGTACAGACGATAACAGCCCGCAGACGTTTAGAGAGAAAACGGGCGATACGGGTGTCTGTGCGGAGGCGTTCTGAAATAGAGTTGGAACTTGCGTGTGCGGCTGGCATTTGCATAGAAACTGCGTCCACCCCGTGCTGTTCCTTCTCCACCGGATATCCAAACAAATTCGCCAGCGTCCGGATTTCAGATGAATTTCCCCGCACGATGGAGACGGAGATGTGCGACAGAATCCGGCGGGCGGCGTGTCTGCGGTGGGCGGACACACCGATGCCGACCGGATCGAATATAATCGGAATCCCCTTCCGGTTGGCAGCCTGACCTGCGCGGATCATGGCAGTGACGGAGCCGATTTTTAAGGTTCCCAGATTGAGCACCAGCCCATCGCTGGCAGAGGCAGTTGAGGCTGTCTCTGCCGGATGATCGGTCATGACTGGGGAGGCGCCCGCGGCGAGGAGCAGGTTGGCAACATCGCCTGCAGTCACATAATTGGTGATACAGTGGATGAGCGGCGCGGTTTTTCGTACCCGCTCTGGATAATAAGCGAGTGCCCTGGATAAACAGGCAGCCTGGTCTGGCATCGTGAGCGCCTCCTTTTACTGTGCGTCGAGCAGGCGTTTTAAGTAGGAAAACAGCCCGATGCGGCGCATAAATTCAATCAGCAGAAATGCAATGGCGGTTCCGCAGGCGGTACTCATCAGGAATGGGAGAACGTAGAAGAATAAGGCAACATCCTTTCCCATCAGAAGGACAGCAACCGGGTAGCAGAGCGTGCCGCCGATGATGCCGGTTCCGACTACCTCACCGAGGTAAGCGAGCAGGAAACGTCCGGTTTTCTGGAATAAATAAGCGCCCAGAAAAGCGCCGACCATACTTCCAGGAAAAGCAAGCAGGCTGCCGGTCCCCAGAATATTTCGGATGAGAGAGACACAAAATGCCATCGAAACGCCATAAACCGGTCCTAAAAAGACGCCGGCGAGGACGTTGACAAGGTGCTGGATCGGAAAACATTTGGATGCACCGATCGGAATGGAAAAGCCGGATAAAGCGACAGTTAAGGCAACCAGCATGCCAGCCAGAGCTGTTTTTTTGATGGAAAAAGTCTGCGCTGATGCAGTGGATGCAGATACAGTTGAGTGATTCATGGAAAAACCTCCTAATTAGTTATGTAAAGATTACTCATCGAAAATTGAAACAATCTCCCCCGAAAGGATCCGGTTCATGTTTTTGACGGCGCAGAAATTGCCGCACATGGAGCAGGTATCTTCTTTTTCCGGTTTTGATTCTGCGCGGTAGCGGCGGGCTTTATCCGGGTCGATGGCGAGGGAAAACTGCTCTTCCCAGTCGAGCCGGGCGCGTGCCTGCGCCATTTTGCGATCCCATTCTTTTGCCCCTGGAATACCTTTTGCGATGTCGGCGGCGTGGGCGGCGATACGGGAGGCGATGATACCTTCTTTGACGTCGTCACGGTTCGGCAGGCGAAGGTGCTCTGCCGG
>ENA-ORVC01001810-ORVC01001810.1-human-gut-metagenome-genome-assembly--contig:-NODE-1810-length-16431-cov-5.305997_pt1 | contig 16431 bp, 19 predicted proteins | sample MGYA00242092_ERZ509234 | MGnify/ENA primary metagenome ERZ509234 (study PRJEB26280, sample SAMEA2338800) | human gut metagenome | biome: human gut; feature: human-associated habitat; material: faeces... | reverse complement strand
GACTTTATCATAACCCCGTTGTCAAGTGTGTGCAGTATTATTTTGGATTGCTATATATGAAAAATCATTTTTCCCAAACTCACGTTCCCCTCCTTTATATCTCATTATATAGAACATACGTTCTGAAATCAAGAGATAATATTTTCCATATCCATGCTTCCTCTATATATAGTAATTTTCCTCTCATACTAAACGATATATAGTGTTTTTATATTGACACATACTACATATAGTGTTACACTTACTATGTAATTATTATTTGTGTCATCCGGAAAGGATATACGCACGCAGTTTAGGTTTGTAAAAGTGTCAGAAGTATACCACGCTACCAGCAGGGACTTCTGGCTTTTTTTATTTTGCAGGAAACTGCACGCATTAGAGAATGAACATCCGTGTCATTCTCTTTTTTTATGCCTAAACGCAAAGAAAGGAGGAAGAAAAACCGGAACAAATAAGAATTACAACTATACCATAGAAAAGGAGACAAGAATAAAATGAACCATCCCAATGAATTATCAAACGTGGAAAAAATCAAACAACTGGTGGACTATCTGAATTTACAGCGTAACGCTTATTATAATGAGAACAGTCCGAATATCAGTGATGCGGAATATGACCGAATCTTCGATGAATTAGTGGAATTAGAAAAGCAGACAGGCTTTATCTTATCCAATTCACCGACACAAACCGTAGGCTATACTCCCATCAGTGAACTTCCCAAAGTAAAGCATCCGGTCCCTTTGCTCTCTTTAGATAAGACAAAGCAGGTACAGGACTTGATAAGCTTTGCCGGTAAGCAACCGGTTCTGTTTATGCTGAAGTTGGACGGATTAACGACTAAATTGGTCTACGAAAATGGAACACTTGTAGAGGCTTCCACGCGTGGCGACGGAGAAATTGGGGAACTTATCACCCATAACATCCCTGCATACGTTGATGTCCCTCTCTCAATTCCATATAAAGGCCGGCTGGTGATTGTTGGAGAATCCTTCATCCCAACCAATGACTTTGAGCGTTTAAAAGAAACCCTCCGAGATGGAAAAGGAGAACCTTACAAAAATGGGCGAAATCTGGCTTCTGGCTCTGTGCGAAGTCTTGATCCGGCAAATTGTGCAGGACGCTGTCTGCACTTTATGCCTTTTAATGTTCTGGAAGGTCTGGACTCTCCATTTCTCTTTCCAGACAGCAGAGCTATGAAAATTTCCAGCCTGTTTGACTATGGTTTTCAGCCTTGTCCTTATATTGCTGCAAACCATCCCTTAACCTCGGATCTTGTAAACCAGTATATTGAAAGGCTGACTGATCTGGCAGGCAAAAAACATCTGCCTATTGACGGAATTGTAATGATTTTCGACAGTCTGGACTATTCCCAAAAATGCGGGCGTACCGGACATCATTATAAAGATGGACTGGCTTTTAAGTTTGAAGATGAAACTTACGAAACCACTCTTCGCAATATAGAATGGACACCCACCCGTTTCGGAGAAATTGCACCTGTGGGAGTTTTTGATCCTGTGGAAATTGACGGATGCTCTGTTTCCAGAGCAACCCTTCACAATCTGACCTTTATCAAAGAATTAGAATTGGTGCCAGGTTGTAGAATTTCTGTATCAAAACGCAATATGATCATTCCTCATATTGAAGAAAATCTGGAACGTGGTCATTACGTAGATGCAGTTCCCCCAGTATGTCCATGCTGTGGTTCTCAGACTCGTATCTATCAAAGAAAAGGAAATGATGGGCGTCTCATTGAAACGGTGCATTGTGACAATCCCAACTGTGACAGCCAAATCCGAAAACGCTTTACACATTTCGTTGGAAAAAAAGCAATGAACATCGAGGGACTCTCCGAAACTACCCTGGAAAAATTCCTGACCTTGGGTTATCTCCAGACATTTCCGGATATTTACCATCTAAACGAACATCAGGAAGAAATCTTACAGTTGGAAGGTTTCGGTAAAAAATCCTTTGAAAGATTATGTAATTCCATTACTTCCAGCCGGAATACTACCTTTGTCCGATTCCTGGTTTCCATGGATATTCCTATGGTCGGAAGGACCAAAAGCAGGATTTTGGATACAGTATTCCACGGCAGTCTGCAGGAATTTTTTGACGCTGCCTCTGGTGACTATGATTTCACCCAGTTAGATGACTTTGGTGATACTCTGAATCAGAATATCCATGACTGGTTCTCTGATGAAAACAATCTAATTCTCTGGCACGAACTCCAAAAAGAACTTATATTTGAAGAAAGAAAGGAAATGAACACTATGATGAAAGAAAATGTATTTACAGGATGTACTATCGTTGCAACAGGAAAACTTGCTCATTTTACAAGGGATGAAATCAACTCCAAGATCATTGAGCTTGGAGCAAAAGCCGGCAGTTCTGTCACAAAAAAGACAGATTATCTGATTTGTGGGGAAAAAGCCGGAAGTAAATTAACAAAAGCTCAGGCTCTCGGTATTAAAATATTGTCTGAAGATGAGTTTCTTGAGATGATTGCGTAAGGAGAAATCTATGAGCATCATTACATCTGTTTTTCATATCTATGGGTTTCTTATTACAGAAGAGGCTGCTAATCTTATTCTTCGATATACAGAAGAAGTTTTTCCTGATTTATACAAAGAGTTTTCTGATGCAGAATCACTCTTTGCCTTTCAGGAATATCTTTGTGAGAAACATGATGGCTACCGTTATGGCAATGCCGAGTCTATGACAGTATGGCGGATCAAGGATCAGGAAGAGCTGGACTTAAATCCAGGAGAAGAATTTTATATCATCGAACTTAAAAATTCTTCCCAATTATTTTCACAGGCGTATTCTTCTTATACAGAAGTTATCCAAGAAATTCAAGAAACGTTTGGTGAATTACTTCCTCCCAATTTTCCGTTAGATGATTTTCTTGTGGAAATCATGGGCGAAGTATGGGGATAGTGAAATGGGGTGAATGCCCCATTTCAAACATCTTTTGCGACTTTTTATTTATAATTATTTTACCGTTGGAAAGCACCTTCTTTTTTGATATAATGAAAGCAAATGGAGGGATAACGTATATGAGTATTCAATCAGATATAGAGATGCTATCAATTGAAGCACTGGAATATTATGCTAAAAAGCACCAACTATCGGAAGACGATGCCTTTAATATTTTCTACAAACATCAAGTATTTGAAAAAATACTGGTACAACACGAAACGTTGCACCAATTAGATATTCATGATACTTTTCAATATGTAGAAGATATTATAGAAGAAGATACGCCCACGCTTGTTCTTTTCCATGGCTCCAATATTGCATTTGATAAAATCGATTTGAACAAATCACATAACCGTCGTGATTTTGGTCGTGGATTTTATTGCACAGTTCTCGAACAGCAGGCAAATGAATGGGCAAACCGCCTGTACTTGCGTACTCATACTGGCGGCAAATATGTGTATCGGTATATCTTCCAGCAATCCGAGGAACTAAAAATCAAACATTTTGCCACCTTGGACAAGGAATGGTTGGAGTTTGTCAAACTCAACCGTACTGTCGGCGATATCCAGCATCACTATGATGTTGTAATTGGGCCTGTTGCGGATGATAATACCATGGAAACTGTACAACTTTATTTGTCCGGTATCTTGAGCGTGGATGAAGCGGTTACAAGGCTTCGGTATAATAAGGTTAATAATCAGGTTTCCTTTCACACCCCACTTGCTCTTGAACATCTGGTATTGGAATCTCGAAAGGATGTGTAAAACATGGAAGGTAAATATTTTTTTAACGGAAAAGATATTTCAATGAATCTGTATATTCAGATCCGGGATGTTGTCGATATTATTATGGAAAAGAGTAATCTTTCCTTTCCGGATGCCATGGGCAAATTTTATCATTCAAAAACTTACAAGGCCCTACAAAATACAGAAAATACTCTTTGGGCGGAATCTGCCGGCTATATTGCAGACCGCTATTACGAAGAACAAGAAGAAGCACAAATAAACAAATAACAAACAAAAAAATATGTTTAAGAAGGAACTGCTTACCATAAGCGGTTCCTTTTTTGTATAAGAAAGAAGGGATTACATGTATATTAATACCTATTCGAATCATTACCAGCAAACAATTGACCACTTTCATGGAGCATACGCTTTTCTTAGTAACTTCTATCCTTCCCGGATATATTACCGGGGCTACTGGTATGCAAATAATGAGGCTGCTTTCCAGGCACAAAAGACCCTTTCCCCTAAAGAACAGCTTCAATTTACCAAATTAAGGAATCCAAAAGATGCAAAAAAACTGGGAAGAGAAGTGCAGCTACGTTCAGACTGGGAAAGTGTAAAGCTTATGTACATGTATGAAATTTGTATGTGCAAATTCATGCAGAATCCTACCCTATATAAAGCATTACTTGCTACTGGGAATTGTCACCTTGTTGAAGGAAACAACTGGGGAGATTACTTTTGGGGAACTGTAAATGGATATGGTGAAAATCATTTAGGCAAAATTCTTATGGACATACGTGCGAAGCTTCAATTTGAATGTTAAAACAATAATTAATCCAATTTTGCACTGTATGAACTGCAAATATTTTGCTATAATGGAAGATAGATTTTAAAGAAAGGATTTGTGCTTATGTATCTGAAGCGTTTTGTCTATGACCGTCTTCTGGATTGGAAAAATGAAGGAGGTCATAGTACCCTGGAAGTCGGTGGAGCCCGTCAGGTTGGAAAAACCTACCTGATACAGAAATTCGCTGACGAAAACTACAAACACAAAATTTATATTAACCTGTTTGAATTAAACGGCAAACAGTTTATGGATTGTTATAAACAGGCAACAGATTGGACACCTGGAACAAAACGGCGGGAGCATCCTCTCCACGATGCCTTCCAGTTGTATGAACCGGACTTTATTGATTCAGAAGATACCGTCATCATTATTGACGAAATCCAGGAATCTTCCGAGATTTATAACCGTATCCGGGAGTTTACTCGTCAATTTAAAGCTCATTTCATCATCACAGGAAGTTATCTCGGACGGATTTATGATCCCGAATTTCGTTATTCCAGCGGAGATGTCACCAAACTCACCATCTACACACTTTCTTTTGAAGAATTTTTAATGGCCTATGATCAAAACCTGTATGAAGATTATAAAAAAATATCTCACATTCCTTTTGGAGCAGAGATCTATGAACGCTTAAAAGAAATCTATGAACTGTACTGCCAGGTTGGTGGCTATCCTAAAGTAGTAGAAAACTATCTGGAGAACCGAAGCATCGTAAAAGCTCAAGGCGAACTCGTAAAAATCATTGATACCTTTACCAATGAATCCATTCGCTATTTTACGGATATTTTGGATACCAAAGTGTTTACCCATATTTTCTTTTCCATCTGCCGTATTTTAAATCGTGAAAAGAAAGGGTTTTCAGAAGACAGCATTAGCGAAGAATTGCAAAAACTGGTAACCAAAGACTACTCCAGCAATATTTCAAAGGCTACCTGCAACCGTGCTATTAGCTGGCTGTACTTTTCCGGAATCATTGGATTCTGTGCAAAAATAACAGAAATGGATATTCTGGATTTTAAGTCTGCAAGCCGCTGCTATTTCATGGATATGGGGCTGGCAAATTATTATCTGACACGTACCGGTACCGATTCCCGTGTACTTGCAGGCACATTAAATGAAAATTATGTCTATATCAATCTGAAGAAACGCCAGGATTTTCCACAGGAAATTTCCTTTGAAACCCCTGCTTTTGCTACTTACCGTGGCGGAGAAATTGATTTTGTGGCACAAAGCCTATCTTCTTCCACACGGTATTTGATAGAAGTTAAAGCTGGAAAAGGTACTGCTTCTACTGCCCAGAAAGCTCTGGCTCAAGGAAAAGCAGATAAGCTTCTTTATTTAAAGGGCGCAACCAAAGGTGGTATAGACGGTAAAACAGAAACACTGCCTATTTATTTACTGGAACAATACAAATTTAATTAAGTTTATGTTTACGAAGAGACTGCTTTTGAGTGGTCTCTTTTTTATTTAGGAGGATCACTATGAACAATAGAAATGAATTACTGGAAAATTATGAATCTATGAGAATTGGCACGGATGAAACCTTCAAATTTCACTGTACGCAATGTGGAAAATGCTGTATACACCGGGATGATATTCTGTTATCCCCAAAAGATTTATTTCATGTCGCACAGAAATTTCAAGTTATGCCTCAAGAAATTGTGGAACGATACTGTGAAGCCTACATAGGATCTGAATCCCACCGTCCTTGTTTACGCCTAAAACCACAGGGAAGCGTGCAGCGTTGTCCTCTTTTAAAGGACCGGAAATGTATGGTACATGATGCAAAACCTGCTGTTTGTGCCATGTTTCCTATTGGACGGGTTTTCAAAAATGAATTCCCTACAAAGAATTCCGCATCTGAAAATTCTTTCTCTGTCGAATATATTTTTGTTGATCCCGGTTGTGGTGACAACACTGAACAACATACAGTTCAGGAATGGCTCTCATCTTTCCAAATCCCATTAGAAGATGAATATTTCATAAAATGGAGCAATTTACAATTTTCACTTATCCAAACTCTCAAATCACTGGAAAACAAAATTACCCCAAAGACATTCTATGAAATCTGTAATGCCGTATTTATCGGCTTGTATTTGAATTACGATATAAACAAAGATTTCGATTCTCAATTTGAATATAACACCAATAAAATCACAGAAATATTAAATACCATTACTACGCTCAGCAAGAAAATACTAAAATGATCGTACAACTTATTGTGGTAGAAAGGATACCTCTATGAATGACTTCATGATTAAAAATCTACATCCCCTGAAATGGAATGAAAGAATTTGTTTTGAATGTTCCGGATGCGGTTCCTGCTGCCGGCACATCAGGGACAGTGTTCCACTGGAAAGTTTGGATGCCTACCGATTAGCAGTTTATCTGCGTGAGCAGGAAATTTCTATTACCTCTATGGACGAATTTCTGTATCGGTATGCAAAACCCATACCAATACATTCCTGCGGCTATTTTCTCTACACCCTTAAAACTGTTGGCTCCGATGATGCTTGTATATTCCTGAAGAATAACCGGTGCACCATTCATCCTGCAAAGCCAAGAGCCTGCCGGACTTACCCAATATCTGCAGAACCTCTGCAAACCGGAGAATTTCAATATCATCTCTGTACAGAAAAACCTTATCACTTTTCAGGTCACAGTTTTAAAGTACGGGATTTTATCAAACGCTACTTCTCTTTAGAAGACCAGCTTTTTGTAACTCTGGATTTCCAATCGGCTGTTCCCATTTCAAATTTATTACATAAAGTACCACTGGAACGAAAAAAAAACAGCCCTGGTACACTTTTTAAGGTATAAGTATTCCGATTTTGATTTAGATCAGCCATTCTTGGAACAATATAAACAAAATAATAAAAAACTCATAGAAGCATTAAAACTGCTGCTATAAAAGAACTTGAGCTGCCATCTACTGGCAGCTCTTTTGTTTTCTGTTCTTATCACACTCAATCCATTCATCCAAAGTAAGTGGCTGATAATTTGAATACATACAAAAACAGTTAATCATATTACATGGAATATGCTGCATTTCCCCCTGTGCATCCAGAAGAGTCGTTTCCGATGTGATTCTTTGAAATCTTTCCAGCAATCTCTGATCATACGTATCGTGTACATGTCCATACAACATATAGGTTTTTGGGTTTCCTTTTACATCCAATTTATACTGTCCGTTATAACACATAATAGGATAATGACAAAGTACTACCTTTCTCTTATTATCGTTAAGTTCCTCATACATTTTAATCCACTCAAAACGTGAACTGTCAAACTTTGGATCCTTAAAAAAGCGGTCATGGTTTCCCTGTATAAGATATAGACGCCCGTTCAATTTCTGAAGCAACTGATTTGTTTCTTCTGGTTTCCCCCATGACAAATCCCCTAAGATAACAACTTCATCCCTATTACGCACTTTACTATTCCACTGTTTCAGCATATAATCATTCATTGCATTTACATTTGCAAATCCACGTTTATCCATTTTTGTATTCAAATTTTCATGAAAGAAATGTAAATCTGCAATATAATATCTCATTTTATATCATTCCCTCAATTTTGTTTAAATTATCAACATTTACAACTGCCCAGAACACTCTTTTTAAATCTTTTCCCTTCAAAGTTGATGCCGGGATTACCGAATCTTTACCAAATTCCTGAATCAACTGATTTCTGAGTTCACGAATTTTTTGTCCTTTTTCTGGTCCCGATAAATGCTCCATACCTAATTTTTTTTCAATCTCTAATGCCTGTTTTACCTTATCCCAACCCGTGCCTGAAATCATCAGTTCATACATCAATCGAACTAGGGATGCTCCGCAGGCAACCGTTTTGGGATCATACTGCACTTTTCTGTTTAAATATAACGAATGAAAATCATTAATAAACTTTTTCAATTCTGCATCTTCTCCACTATCAGCTTGTTGATAACGCAAAAGCTGTTTCTCAACATCTTCTATGATATATTGAGGTTCATAATCTCTTCCCTCTAGCATACTCCCTGGTGTAATCTTCCTTATATTCCATTCTTGTTCTGCCCGTTTTAAATACTTTTCTTTCACAACAGAGCATTGAATCTCGGATATACAGTTTCTGGACAGCATCATAATATCATAAAACTGTTTCACCTGCTCATCCAGCCTTTCATTTTGTACTCCAATCGTCTTGCAGCCTAATGTGGTAAGCTTATCCGCAAATAAATAATTCAACGGAAGAATCTGATAGTTCCATGGACTATTTACTGCAAATATGTTTTCTCCCATTCTTCGTTCATATTCCCATTTTTCTGGCTGGAGAATAAATTCTATTTTTAATTCCTGATAGGGGATACTCTCTCTATCCATATTACGTTCTGCATTGGATAATACAGAAGGAACTTTCGTGTAATATGTATGTAGTGGAAGATTTGTTTTCGGATTCTTGGGGCTATGTTTATGAAAGTAAAATAATTCGTCTTCTGTCCCCAAATATTCCTCGATTTTCCTCAATGTTTCCTTTATTTCATCTTCTGTTCCAAAAAATAACATATCAATGTCTACACTTGTTCTTTGAGCCTCCCTTGGCAGATAAAACTGAGTTGCTGCTCCACCCTTCAATATTATTTTATCTCCTAGTATTTTCTGAATATGCAAGAATAATTCAAGATCCCATAAAAACAGTTCCATTCTCGCCATATTTTTAAATCCAAATTCTTCCATTCTCTTCTGAAAGGTTTCTCTCTGAAATGCTTCTTCTTTATGAAATAACTTTTTGTAATCCAAATTTTATTCTTCCTTTCTCAGTATTTTCCCAAACTCTATCGCCGAATCTGTAATAAACCGATTTTCAACGATAAAACGAATATCATATTGTATATTTCTTCTTGATGCAACTGTTATCAGTTTCTTTTTATCTATATTTCCCAATCTGATAAGATTCTGATAAATTCTTACCAATTCTTGCAACGATAGTGGATATCCATTTCTCGTTATTGCAAAATAAAGATCTACAAAAGCCTTCTCTATACTTGCCAGTCCTTCACTACTGTACTGAAAATCCTCCGTTGTGTATAAAATCACCTGCATATTATGGCTACCTGAAAACATAGCATCTTCATACATTTTTTTCGTGTATTGCGGTTCTACCACCTCAAATCCTTCCTCTAATAAATTTCCATATATTTCTTCTTTTGCTGTTTTTTCAATAAATGCAATGACAGGATATTGTTCTGGTATGTGTAACATATATTTTGCCAAAATATCCAAACCAGATATATAATAATAAAATCCCAACTCATCCAAGTGATTTTTCATTTTTTTGGCCGTTTCACATAAAATAATTCCCTGTTTGCCTTTCAAATCATTGAAGGAAAATACACCGTTTCGTACTCTCTTAATGTAACCCGCCTCTACTAATTTGGAAAGATTCCAATATAAAGTAGACTTTTTCAGCTCCGGAAAAAGGGGCATTACTTCATCTGTATAAAATGTAGTTTGATTTCCAAGATTTTGTTCTATTATTTCATATTTTTTTTCTAATGCTGTTTTACTATTCATACTACACCTACTTTCTTTTCGTAGTATATCACATAGTGCTTATAACTTCAATAAAATAAACGCAAATATAATCTTTGTGTTTATTTTATTATTTCTATTCCTAATTCAATCTATTTGCAAGCATATTGGTAATTTCCATAAAAAAAACGCAAATATAATATTTGCGTTTTTTTTATTATAAACTACAAAAACTATAGCAGTAACTCATGTAGCATCTTATAAATTTTTCTAATCTAACACATTCTTTATAATGGGATTATCCTTGGAACTTGTACCCCTGCTGAAATTCCTCTCTCTATCTTTCTCCTATAATTCCGAAAGCTATGGATATGAAACCCAGGAATTCCCCATGCACATGAAAGTTTGCGAACATAGTACTCTTTTGATTTTGTAAATATTTTTCCTTGCTTCCTATATAATAACTTCATAATCCGCAACGACTGAGCCGAAATCTTAGGGAACGTTCCATTAAGTTTTTTGTACAAATCTCCTCTTTTGGTTTCTTCCAAAATAATAGTTTTTCCATGCATACAGGACCATTCTATACATGGAATATCTGCACTTCTTATCCCTGTTTCCATTGCAATTCTCAAAAATAAGGAAGTTTCAAAATCCTTTTTATATAGGAATTGATCTGCTATCATCTTGTAATGATCAACAAAATAAATTTCTCCTATCTTTCTTTGTAGTTCTGCCAAAGATATGTTATCCAGCCATTCCAGTTTTCCTCTATATTTTTCAACAAATATCATCTCCTGCTCAGCTTCAAAAGATTGCCTCAAATCACAGATAGCCTCTGGCCAACATTTTCTTTTTCCAGGTAACAATAAACATACCATTTTCTGTAAAAATTTTTCTTCACTATCCGGATGCCACTGTATTAAACGCTTTAGTTCTTCATAGGCTTGATTCACTTTGTATTCCATTGTACTATTTCTCATCTTCTGATTCCCCTTCGTATGGCTCCAAAATCTTTGAAGCCTTCTCCACAAACATCCTGTCCGCCCCTGAAATCTCATATTCTTTCCAAAGTGTCTTATGTATCTGTTCCTCCGTTAAATCTCTACACTTTTCTTGCAGCATACGGACAAACGGATATATCATAGTCGCATGAATATTTTTCCCGGACCGTACCATATCCCCTTCCATTTGATATGCTTCCTGTAAGCATTCCAGTATAATGCGAACATCCGTAACACTTTCTCTCATTGTGCTTCCCCTCATCAGACTTATCCTCCTATTTACATACGTACTCTCAGTCCATCTAATCTCGACACGTTCAGTCCAACCAGATACCAGTCATCTCCCATTTCAATTCGGACCGGAACCCAAACATCTTTCACCTTTACATCGAAACATTCCCCGCAATGTAGTCCTCCATAAAAAGATTCCAAATCAAAACGTATATCATACCTCCCTGTTTCAGTATCATAAAACAATGTTCCTTCTCTGTGTTCACTCATAACATCTGCCTCCTTAAATTTTTCTTTTACTTAGTAATTACCTCATCCCTATACAGATTGAAGAAATTCCGGAAATATTTCATAAAAGTTTTTCCGATACCGATAATAGGTAGAAGAAGTTAACCCCAACTCCCGCTGCAATTGTGTCGGTGTTACCTTCTTTTGTACCACCCTCATAAATTCCTGGTTAAACTTTTCCTGTTCTATAGCCCGTGGTCTTCCTACTTCATCCCATTCACCCCGAAGCCTTTTTGCCTCCATACCTTCCTTTTGTCGCTTCTCCTTTTTCTCCATCTCTGCCTGTGCCATGGATGCATAGAGTTCAATCATCATATTATTGATTGTTTCTATCATCATCTTTGCCAGATTATTTTCCATCTGAGACAGGTCAAACAACGTGGTAGGAAGTTCCAATACCATTACCCGAACCCCTTTTTCTTCTAAAAAACGTAGCTGCTTTAAAATCTCCTGCTTGTTCCTGCCAAGTCTGTCCAGCTCTGTAATAATCAGGGTATCCCCTACCCGTAAAACATCTTCCACAAGAACGGTATAACGTGGTCTATCAAAATTTTTACCGGTTATCTTATCTGTAAAAATACTTTCCAGTTTAATTTTCTGATTTTCACAGAACCTCTTTATTTCTATAATACCTCGGTCCAAGTGTTGTTCCTTAGTACTGATTCTGTGATACCCATAATATGCCATACGTATCCCCCTTTATACATTCCCAAAAAGTCTTAAAATATTTTGGCATATCTCAAAACCTTCTTATATACTTTTTGGAAATAAAAAAATAGCCTATTACATCTCCCATCAAAAAGCATACTTTTTGGGAGGTGACTTTCACTACTTCTGTACGCAAGATGGCATAAAAAAGCAACAAAAAAAGACAGAGGTTTTAAAAAATTTCCTCTGTCTTCAGATCAACTATTCTGGAAAGATGTCCATCTTTTTTCCTTCAAACTTATATCCTACACCTCTCACTGTTTTAATATAGCGGCACTGCTTTAGCTCCGGTTCAATTTTCTTTCTCATACTGGATACCAGACAGTACACAATATTATCAATGCTTTCCGGCAATTCCTCGTTATAAAGAATCTCAAAAATTTTTTCTTTGGTAAATATCACACCTGGTCTCCCTGACAAAAGCATAAACAATTCATACTCTGCTTTCGTTAAGATGATCTCCGTCTGTCCTCTATAAATCTTATGATAATCCGGATAAATCCTAAAATCGGAATTTTCTTCATCCTCTCCCCGGATGTTTTTTATATTTTCCACTACATATTCTTTGTATCCCAATACAGTTGAAATAGTTACTTTCCCCAAGCTACACTTCCCTTCTGTTTTCTCTTATTTAGAAATCTCATCACACAGATTCCTTTTAAAAATGATTCTCTATTCTCCATTCATCGATAAGCTGTACAACCTGCGTTAAATTGGTATACCAGATATAATGTCCTCCATTTACAATATATAACTGGTGATTACCAGATTCTAAATCCAATTGATTTCTATGAGCAGTCTCCCATGCCGGAACATTTTGTACATTCTCTGAAGAAATCATGGTTAATACAGGAAGTGCCGATGGGAATTTTTTATTCTTTATAGAGAGTAATGATTGATCCATCCCGTTCACTTCATTTCTAATCGTATCGTTGCTGCTTAAAGAATATGCCTGAATGTATTCCTCCCTATCACTCTCCGTATAAGTGTACCCGGAAACTTGTGGTAATGCTGCCCCATATTTATCTGGATCTGTTTTCAGTGCCATCTGGAATTCTTCCAAAGAAGAAAAAGAATTCTTGATTTTCTGAAATTCATCAATTCCCTGCAGCATATATTTCTTTTCCATTTCCATAGCCTCTGCCAGTTCTTCATCATATACCGTATTATCAACAGCAATGAAACCTTTTACTTTTTCGGGATAATTCTGTACAAAGTTGAGTCCATATACTCCAGAAATCGAATGTACCAGCAATACACACTGCTTAATTCCCATGGTGTCCAGTGCAGCATTCAATTCACTATTGATATTATCTACAGTTCGATCCGTTGCTGCAACATCACTAAGCCCATATCCAAACGGCTCTACAATCACTATGTTAAAACTCTCATCTAAAGATTGTGCCAGGGGTTTGAAGTAGATATGCGGTGATGGAACTCCCAGAGCCGGCATCATCACCAATGTGGTTTTTCCTTCATCTGCAAATGTTTCTCCACTTGCATCCAATTTTCCATACAAAGCAAGATGCATATTATTCCCTTTCACTGTGATATATTTACTCGCATATCCAACTTGTGTTGCTCCCATAGCATATACCATATTAGAATTTCCTATCAGAAATGTAAACAGCATCGCAATCGTCACAATTCTTGAGATTCGCTTTTTGTATCTTCCCATACGTTTCCTCCTAATAAATTATTTCAAATATTTTTTCAGTTCTTCTACCTTATCTAATCTTTCCCATGGAAGGTTGAGATCGTTTCTTCCAAAATGTCCATAGGCTGCCGTCTGTTTATAGATCGGACGGCGGAGATCCAACATCTGAATGATTCCTGCTGGTCGCAGATCGAATTCTCTTCTTATCATCTCTACCAGACTCTCATCTGAAATTTTCCCAGTTCCAAAGGTGTCTACCATAATAGAGGTCGGATGAGCCACCCCAATTGCGTAAGACAACTGAATTTCACATTTTTTTGCCAGACCTGCGGCCACAATATTCTTCGCAACATAACGAGCAGCATAAGATGCAGAACGATCTACTTTCGTACAGTCTTTTCCAGAAAAAGCTCCGCCGCCATGCCGTGCCATACCACCATAGGTATCTACAATGATTTTGCGTCCTGTTACACCACTATCTCCGTGAGGACCACCGACGACAAAACGCCCTGTTGGATTGATGAAAAATTTTGTATTCTCATCTACCAGTTCTGTTGGAATAATCGGTTCCAATACATATTTTTTTATATCATCGTGGATCTGCTCCTGTGTCACATCTGGATCATGCTGTGTTGACAGAACCACTGCGTCCAGCCGGTGCGGAATACCTGCTTCGTCATATTCTACAGTAACCTGACTCTTACCGTCCGGTCTTAAATAATTCAACAAACCATCTTTACGGACCTGAGTAAGCTGCCGAGTCAATTTGTGTGCCAGTGAAATTGGATATGGCATAAATTCATTCGTTTCGTCACATGCATAACCAAACATCATACCCTGATCCCCAGCACCAATTGCATCAAGCTCTTCTTCTGACATTTTGTGTTCTTTTGCTTCCAATGCCTTATTCACGCCCAAAGCAATATCTGCTGACTGCTCATCAATTGCCGTTAAGACAGCACAGGTATGTGCATCAAATCCATAATCTCCATTGTCATAACCAATTTCTTTGATCGTTTCTCTTACCACCTGCTGCATATCTATATACGCATTGGTCGTGATTTCTCCCATCACTAATACCATACCCGTTGTAATTGCAGTCTCACAGGCCACTCTGCTCATCGGATCCTTCTCCATAAGAGCATCCAATATGGCGTCTGATATGGCATCACAAATTTTGTCCGGATGCCCTTCTGTTACTGATTCTGAGGTAAATAATCTTTTTTCCATAGTAAATTCTCCTTTGTATCAATATTTCATATTTGTCAATAACATAAAATATCTTTACTATTATTACTATATTTTTTGTCTACATTGTACTTTTTTCTGTCCGGTTGGTTTTATCTTTAAACCAAATAACTTTTCTATTCTTCTACGAAATAACATATCCGTCTGATTAATTCTGGAATATTAACAGGACTGGTTATATAATCGCTTACACCTTCATGGCGATATTGATATTCTAAAGATAAATCTTTATTATCAGTGAATATAAAAAACGGCAGCTCTCTGAAACTTGGATTCTTCATATCCTTAAAAATCCCTGCTACTTTTCGCATAGAATGAAGAAAATCCATAGCAATTCCATCCTCCATAAACAAATCACACAGAATCAATTCAATATCCCGATGTTCTAATAATTTATTTTTTGCCTCTTCTATACTTTCTGCTGTAATAGTATATACACCTTTTTTGAGTAGCTCTGTCTGTATCACGCTAGTTGTTTCTGAAATTTTCTTTACAAGAAGTATTTTATGAAAGACTGCCCCTTCCCCACATGATTCCTTATATGCATACTCTAAAAGAGTCTCCTTAACTAACTCGGAGCTAAGCTTATTCATACACAAATTTGCCCCTTTCTCTAATGCCCTTGTTTCATATTCCTCCTTTTCATGACATGATAAAAAAAGAAATGGTACCTGAAATTTTTTCAAACGCATTATCTCCAATAATTTAAAACCATCCCCATCCGGCAAATCTAAGTCAGAAGTTATATATAATAGTTCCTGTTCTTCTATAATATGTGAGGCATCTTCTACAGAACACGCTGTTATTACTTCATAGCCTTTTCGCTGCAAAAAATTTTTCAATAACCATATATAGTTACTATCATCATCAACTAATAATATTTTTTTCATATTGAATCTCCTGCTTCATTTTTATTATTTCAAAATATCCCAATATTTGCGTTTCATTATTATAGCTCTCTGTATTTATATTTTCTCATGCAATTATTGCTAAAATATAACAAAAAAAAGAAGCATGACGCAATGCTTCTTTTTCTGCATCTATTAACTCTTTTCTATAATTTCCGTATAATCCTGTATTTGTCCGCCCAAAAGCCTCTTACCTAGAATCACCCAGGTCTCCCTATTATACCGATCCAAGCTTCTATAAAGCCTCATAATCTCAGATTTTACATCTTCTTCCTTTTCATTTAATTCATTTCTTAAAATATACTCAATAGATACTTTAAACACCC
>ENA-ORVC01001795-ORVC01001795.1-human-gut-metagenome-genome-assembly--contig:-NODE-1795-length-16523-cov-4.890515_pt1 | contig 16523 bp, 12 predicted proteins | sample MGYA00242092_ERZ509234 | MGnify/ENA primary metagenome ERZ509234 (study PRJEB26280, sample SAMEA2338800) | human gut metagenome | biome: human gut; feature: human-associated habitat; material: faeces... | reverse complement strand
CAAAGGCCATTGCAGCAGCAAGAAAGGCAAAACAGAGCGGTTATCCCAAATGCCAGCTGTGCATGGAAAATGTGGGATATGCAGGACGGGCTGACCATCCGGCCCGCAATAACCACCGTGTGATCCCGATCCGGGTCAATGACAGCCAGTGGGGCTTCCAGTATTCGCCGTATGTGTATTACAATGAGCACTGCATCGTGTTCAACGGTGTGCACACGCCGATGAAGATCGAACGGGCAACGTTTGTCAAATTGTTTGATTTTGTGAAATTGTTCCCGCACTATTTCCTGGGGTCCAATGCGGATCTGCCGATCGTCGGCGGTTCGATTTTAAGTCACGACCATTTCCAGGGCGGACATTACACGTTTGCGATGGCAAAAGCGCCGATTGAACAGAAATTTGAGATGGAAGGCTTCGAGGATGTGGAAGCCGGAATCGTTAAATGGCCGATGTCAGTTCTGCGGACCCGTTCCAAGAATCCGGATCGCCTGATTGATCTGGGTGAAAAGGTGCTGCGTGCATGGCGCAGCTATACGGATGAGGATGCTTTTATTTATGCTGAGATGGACGGAGAACCGCACAATACGATCACGCCGATTGCCAGAAAGAACGGCGATTTCTACGAGCTGGATCTGGTGCTCCGCAATAACATCACGACGGATGAGTATCCGCTTGGTGTTTACCATCCGCACGCGAAGCTGCATCACATCAAGAAAGAAAATATCGGTCTGATCGAGGTCATGGGTCTGGCGGTGCTCCCGTCCAGATTGAAACAGGAGCTTGCCGATCTGGCGGAGGCGATCCTTTCCGGAGGAGGTATCCGTTCCAATCCGGAGCTTGAAAAGCATGCGGACTGGGTGGATGAGTTCCTGCCGAAATATGAGCATATAACAAGTGAAAATATAAACGAAATCCTGCAAAAAGAGGTAGGTCTTGTCTTTGAGCAGGTACTGGAAGACGCGGGTGTATATAAGTGTACGCCGGAAGGCAGGGAGGCATTTGCCCGGTTCCTGCGCTCAGTGGGCTTCCGATAAAGAGGAGATAATGGAGAGAGATTTATTTTTAAGAAAATATCGGATCGAACAGGAAGACTTTGACGCGGCGGGCGTTTCCTGGGAGGAATTGACTGCGATCGCGGATCATTATGCGACGATCGAGGGAAAGCTGCGGGAGATTGGCAAGGATTTTGTAGATAAGTATCTGTATGATATTGAAAAAGCGGGGATCCATTCCTACCGTTACAGAACCAAGAATCCAATGCACCTTCTGGAAAAGATCATCCGGAAGCGGAAAGAAAATTATGCAAAATTTGAACATATCAACAAATCGAATTACCACAAATACATCACAGATTTGATTGGTATCAGGGTTTTCTTCCTTTACCGGGAGGACTGGATCCATTTTCATAAGTTCATTACTTCGATGTTTGAAAATGATCCGAACAATTATGTAGAGGACAGGCTGCGGGATTTTGATGAGGATCCAGAGCACTGCTATATCGCAGAACGTCCAAAAGTATACAAGCGTTCCGGGGATACGAGGATTTATGACAGTACACAGATTGAAGTGCGGACAGGCGGGTATTACCGTTCACTGCATTATATCATCAAGTATCACGGATACTATCTGGAAATCCAGGGCAGAACGCTTTTTGAAGAAGGATGGAGCGAGATTGACCATGATATTGTGTATCCGTATTACAAGGATGATGAGATGCTGACGGAGTTTTCCGGACTGCTGAACAGGCTTTCGGGAATGGCAGATGAGATGAGTTCGTATTTCAGAAAGATGAAAGAACTCAGAGAAGAAGAACCGGATAAAAAATAAAGGATCTCTTGTAAAAATTAAAAATATCATATCGCTTTATGGGTGGTATCTTTTTGTGAACTATGTGCGGAAAGGTACATTCTTTTTTGATATTAAATGATTGGAAATTTGTTTATAATAATGAGAGCGTAGGGATAAAAAGAAAATACTTGCGTATAATTAGCCTAGATTATTCACGGCTATGCCGTGTGAAGTGCGTGTGAAAAAACTCTTGTTTTTTCACACGCACTTTCTTTTTTTGACTTTTTTCAAAATCATCTGATATTTTCTGCTTTTCAAAATGCGATTAGTGAAAATGCATAAAAATAAAACTATAAAATTGTTAAAAATAACCAATAAGCACAAAACGTGTCCAAATTTGACAGTGAGAAAGGTCTAAAATGACAGAACAAGATTTAAAATTCAAGATAGAATTATATTGCAAACGAAAAAGAAACGTTAAAACAAAGAAAAATAATAAAAAAGCGAAAGGAGAAGCGTATGAAAACGCAATGTCATACCCTTCAGATATAGAGAAGTGGGAAGCGAGCGTTGCTTACTTCCCACTTCCCGGTTATAATTGGAATAACAGAAATTAAGTCAGAAAGGATGGATTCAATGGAATATATAACATCTCTACAGGCAGCAGATAAATGGAATCTTTCAAAACGTCAGGTAAATGCGCTGTGCAAAAGCGGACAAATATATGGTGCAGTAAAAAAGGACAGCGTTGGATGATACCGGAAGATGCAACTTTTGAAAAAAATCTCAATCATTACGATGTGATTTATCTGGATATTACCTTGTAGGAATTAATTACAAAAAAGCAACGAAAGAACATACCTGTAAAATAGAAGAGATTATTCTTTAATCAGGCATTTATGGAGGAAGAAAACCATGCGATTTCTTCATTTATCAGACCTGCACCTCGGCAAGCGTGTGAATGAATTTTCCATGCTGGAGGATCAGGCATATATTTTAAAAGAGATACTGAACATTATCGATGAGCAGAAGGTGGAAGCGGTTCTGATCGCGGGCGACATTTACGACAAGGTGATTCCGTCCGCAGAGGCGGTGAGGCTTCTGGATGATTTCCTGACAAGGATCGCCGCGAGGGAGCTTCCGGTGTTTCTGATCAGTGGAAACCATGATTCTGCAGAAAGAATTGCTTTCGGTTCAAGACTGATGAGCAGCAGACAGATCTATCTTTCACCGGTATTTGAGTCGGATGTAGAACCGGTAACGATAAGTGACCGGTACGGTGAGATCAATATTTACATGCTTCCATTTGTGAAGCCGTCTTTGGTAAAAAGAGTGTATCCGGAGGAAGAAATCATCACCTATCAGGATGCTGTAAATGCGGCAGTGCAGCATATGCAGATCGACACAGACAAACGAAATATCCTGCTTGCGCATCAGTTCGTGACCGGTGCGGCAAGATGTGATTCAGAAGAACTGTCTGTAGGCGGTGTGGATGATGTGGACGCATCTGTCTTTGACGGATTTGATTATGTGGCGCTTGGACATCTCCATGGCCCGCAGAAGATCGGGAAAGAGACAGTGCGGTATTCGGGGACGCCGCTCAAATATTCTTTTTCTGAAACCAATCACAAAAAAGCAGCAGTCATCGTTGATGTAGAAGAAAAAGGCAAAATAAATATTCAGCAGATTCCATTTTTGCCGAAACATGATATGCGGGAAGTCAGAGGCACGTATATGGAAGTGACTGCGCTGGATTTTTACAAGGATATGAACACGGACGATTATTTTCACATTACGCTGACTGATGAAGAGGATATACCGGATGCAATCGGGAAGCTCAGAACGATTTATCCGAATATCATGAAGCTGTCTTATGACAATCTGCGGACGAGAGCGGCAGGGACAGTGAGAGGAACGGCGGAAGTAGAGGAGAAATCCCCGATGGAGCTTTTAAGAGAGTTCTATGAGCTTCAGAACAACCAGCCCATGACGGATGAACAGGAAGCGATTGCCAGAGGAATGATGGAAGAAATATGGGAGGATGAGAGATGAGACCGATAAAACTTACGATTTCTGCATTTGGACCGTATGCAAAAGAGACAGAGATCATTCTGGATGAACTTGGTGAGCGGGGACTTTATCTGATAACCGGCGATACCGGTGCCGGAAAGACCACAATTTTTGATGCAATCGCATTTGCACTTTACGGGGAAGCGAGTGGAAATGAAAGAGAGCCGGGGATGCTTCGGAGTAAATATGCGGATCCGAAGACGCCGACCTTTGTGGAATTGGAGTTCTTCTATCAGGGGCAGAACTACCATATCCGGAGAAATCCGGAGTACATGCGTCCAAAGGACAGGGGCGAGGGCATGACGTTGCAAAGAGCGGATGCGGTACTGGAATTTCCGGATGACAGGCTTCCGGTCACAAAGGCAAAAGAGGTCACGAAAGCAGTGACAGAACTGATCGGACTCGACCGCGGACAATTTACTCAGATTGCAATGCTGGCGCAGGGAGATTTTATGAAGCTTCTGTTTTCAAAAACTGAGGAGCGGAGCAAAATTTTCCGGGAAATTTTTCATACCAGACCGTATCTTGCATTTCAGGAGAAAATGAAAAATGCAAGTGGCAGATTGCAGGAACAGTACGAGGATGTCAGCAAAAGCATTTTGCAGTACATGAAGGATATCAGCTGTGATGAGGATGACGTGCTTGCTGTGGATGTGAAAAAGATCCGTGAGAGCAAAGCGGTGGTTCATGCGGACAAGGTTCTGGAACTTTTGGAAACTCTGACAAATCAGGATGCAGATTCGGTGAAAGAAAAGAAGAAGAATTTAACGAAGATCGAGAAAGATCTGGAAGAGCTGAACCAGAGAATCGGAAAGGCAGAGGCAGTGATCCGTGCAAAAAAGGAACTGGAAAAAGCGGAGCAGACGATAGCAGAGAAGACACCAACGCTGGAAGAACTGGAAATGGCACTGAAGAAAGAACAGGAAAAAGTGCCGGAAAGAGAGCGGTTAGCAGAAGAGATCGGAAAGAGGCAGGAAAAGCTTGCAGAGTATGACGAATTAAAAAAACTTCAGAAGCAGATTAAAGAGCTTGAAAAACAGATTGAGATATTAAAGGGCCGGGAAAGCCGGTATCAGGAAAAGAAAGCGCAGATGCAGGCGCAGCTGGAACAGAAAAGGAATTTACTGGAACAGCTGAAGGATGCGGAAATTAAAGTTCTGAAAGTTACAGCAGAACAAAAAGAGGTTTCAGTAAGAAAAGAAACGGCAGAAGACCTTCTTATTCAATATAAAAGATACCAAAGACAGAAGAAAAGTGTGGAAGAGGCGCAGAAAGCATACCTTGTCATGCAGGAGGAATGTACAGAGCGAAAGACACAGCTTGCCTGGATGGAGAGGGCATTTCTGGATGAGCAGGCGGGGATTCTTGCAAAGGTTCTGAAAACGGGAGAGCCGTGTCCGGTGTGCGGATCGGTCCACCATCCATGTCCGGCACAGATGACGGAGGGTGCACCGGAAAAAGAAGAGCTTGAAAAATACCGGAAAGAGACTGCCGATGTGGAGAAAAAGACGAATGATGCAAGCTTTAAGGCAAATGAAAAGCTGGTCCAGTTAAAAGCGCTGGAAGAAGAAATCCAAAAGAGTGTGAAAAGCTTTGACAGCAGCATACAGGAAGAAGAGATTGAAAAATCGCTGGCGTTGATCAGTCAACAGATGGATGCCCTCGAAAAGTCAGAAAAGGAATTACAGAAAAAGCTGGAAGTAGCTAAAGAAGCAGTGGCAGAAAAGCAGAAGCTGGAAGCTGAGATCCCGGAACTGGAGCAGATGCAGAAAAAGCTTCAGGAGGAAGAACAGGAGCGAAAGGATCAGCTCCTTGTGTATGAGAGGGATAAAGCAAATGCAGAAGAGCAGGCTGTGAAGGTGCGTGGCAAACTGGAATTTCCGGAGAAAGCAGAAGCAGAACAGAAGATCAAAGAGCTGGATAAGCAGAAAAAAGAGATCGATAAGAATCTGAATGCTGCCCAGAAGGCATTCCAGGACTGCAGTCAGTTGGTAGAAGCGGCAAAGACGAAGAAGAAAACGCTGGAGAAGCAGATTGCAGGTAATAAAGAAACCGATATGGAAGAGCTTGTGCAGGCACGACAGGAAGTATCAGGTGCGAAAAAAGAGCTTCAAAAACAGATGGAAGAGATCAGGATCCGTTATGAGAACAATCTGAAAATCAGGAATGCGATTGACAAGCAGAGTGCGAAACTTCTTGAGCTTGAGCGGAACTGGACACAGGTGCGTGAAATTTCCGATACGGTAAATGGAAAGATCAAAGGCGGATCCAAAGAAAAGATCAAGTTTGAGACCTACATCCAGACCAATTATTTTGACCGGATCATTGCCCGTGCAAATACGCGGTTTATGGTGATGAGTGGAGGACAATATGAGCTGAAACGCCAGACTGATACGGATGACCGGAAGAGTCAGAGTGGTCTGGAACTGAACGTAATCGATCACTACAATGGTTCTGAGCGAAGCGTGAAGACGCTTTCCGGCGGGGAATCCTTTAAAGCTTCTCTTTCGCTGGCACTCGGACTTTCTGATGAGATCCAGGCATCGGCAGGCGGAATCCAGCTGGATACCATGTTTGTCGATGAAGGATTTGGTTCACTGGATGAAGAGTCACTGGAACAGGCGATGAAAGCACTGAATGGTCTTACGGAGGGCAACCGTCTGGTGGGAATCATTTCCCATGTACAGGAATTAAAAGCAAGGATTGAGAAACAGATTGTGGTGACAAAGGAAAAAGCAGGCGGAAGCAGAGTGGAACTTAAGATTGACTGATCTGTACCGGAGAAGAATTTCATGCTGAGATGAAGCGGAGCACCAATGGAGGTGGGGAAAATTCACCGAAACTGGAAGGAGAAGATGATTTTTATGAGCTGTTTTTTGCAGGACTGGAGCAGAAGGAAAATAAAAATCTAAATGAATAAAAATACTATGAAGAAATGGTTTTGACTTTCAGATATGCAACAAGTGTGTTAAGATAGGTACAGACTATTCATAAAATGTGCAAGAATATACAATTTGAAAAGAGCGAATATAAAAGGAAAAAGGAGTAAAAATCATGCCAGTTTTTGATTTTAAACACACACCAGATGAAAAAAAGACCCAGGAATGTACTTATACAACATTCCGCTCGAATGAGACAGAAGCGACAGCGGAGAAACCGATGCTGGTTCTGGATAACAGCAACCGGAAATGGAAGCATCATTCCTGTGGTGTTTTCACCAACCCGATTAAGAAGACATCCTTTGAATTTGATGAGGAAGATGGAATTGTAAGTGCGGACATTCTCCAGATCGATGCGAGATTTGTAAGCCTGATCAAATGGCTGGGCGAGAATCATATCAATGTCCGTCTTTCCGGTGAAAACCGTGCAGACGGCTATGCAGTATACAAGATCCGGGAGATCGCATTCGGTGGGGCAACCAAGCTTTCAGCTGAAGATGGTTTCCTGCAGTTCATGATCGAGCGTCTTTTCGCAAGCAGTGCACCGACAGAAGAAGCTGTGGATGAGGAAATGGAAGAAGACGGCGACAGCATGAAGCTGACAAGCCTGCAGAGTATCACTGATTTTATGAACTGTGCAGGAAGAACCCTTCCGGACAATATCCGTCTGTGGGCAAGAAGAAACCTTGCTGTTGCAAGATCACATGAAGTGTCACCGGAAGAAAGAAGACATGCGCAGAGAGCTCTTTCAATCATGATGAATATTCAGTGGAAGAGCAATTATTTTGAATCCATTGATCCGGATGAGGCAAGAAGAATCCTGGATGAAGAGCTTTACGGAATGGAACGTGTCAAACAGAGAATCATCGAAACAATCATCCAGATCAACAGAACGCACACTCTTCCAGCGTATGGAATCCTTCTGATCGGACCGGCCGGAACCGGTAAATCGCAGATCGCTTATGCAATTGCACGTATCCTGAAGCTTCCGTGGACAACTCTGGATATGAGTTCCATTAACGATCCGGAACAGCTTACAGGAAGTTCCCGTGTATACGCCAATGCGAAACCTGGAATTATTATGGAAGCATTTGCGGCAGCAGGAGAATCCAACCTGGTATTCATCATCAATGAGCTGGACAAAGCAGCATCCGGAAAAGGAAATGGGAATCCGGCGGATGTACTTTTGACACTCCTTGATAACCTTGGATTTACGGATAACTATATTGAGTGTAATGTTCCGACAGTTGGCGTATATCCGATTGCAACTGCCAATGAAAAAGATCAGATCAGTGCACCGATCATGTCCCGTTTTGCAGTTATCGATATCCCGGATTATACACCGGAAGAGAAGAAGATCATCTTCTCCAGATTTGCACTTCCGAAGATCCTGAAGAGAATGAGCCTTCGTCAGGACGAGTGTACGGTGACAGATGAAGGTCTTGATGTGATAATTGAACTTTACTCCAATACATCAGGAATCCGTGATCTTGAGCAGGCAGCCGAACATATTGCGGCAAATGCACTGTACCAGATCGAGGTAAATCATGTAAAAGAAGTTGTGTTTGACGGAGAAGCAGTGAGAGCATTGCTTTCATAAGAAAATTAAAATATGAAAATGTAAATGATGATACCAGGGTCAAAAGATTTTATTTCTGTTAATATTTATAGATGCAGTAAAATTGCAGAAGGAGCCGGAAAAGAAAAATAGGGTACGGGTGACTTTGCACTATGGAGATGAGATCCAGTCAATTGTGGAAGCTATTGCTGACACAATTGACGGTTTCGGGAGCTCATCGGAATGCCCAGTGCAACGGAACCCGTACCCTATTTTTCTTTTCCGGAGGTGCTTATCATTCTACCCCCTGTCTATAATAACTCAGGAAATCAGAAATTTTTCCCACAGCTTCTTTCAGAACTTCAATTCGTGGCAGATATACTACCCGGAAATGATCCGGCTGTTTCCAGTTAAATCCACTTCCCTGTACGATCAGGATCTTCTTATCCTGAAGCAGATCCAGTGCAAATTTTTCATCATTTACAATGTTGAACTTCTTTACATCGATCTTCGGGAACATATAAAATGCAGCCTGCGGTTTGACGGCAGTGATTCCCGGAATGTCAGTCAGTGCCTTGTAAATATATTCGCGCTGTTCGTAAATACGTCCGCCCGGAACGAGGTAGTCGTTGACGCTCTGATTGCCCCAGAGAGCGGTCTGAACGACAGACTGTGCCGGAACATTGGAGCAGAGACGCATATTGGAAAGCATTTTGATTCCTTCGATATAATCTTTTGCGATTGCTTTATTTCCGCTGAGAACCATCCAGCCAATACGGAATCCGGCGATCATATGGGATTTGGAAAGACCGCTGAAGGTGACGCAGAACAGATCCGGTGCCAGTGAAGCAATGGAAATATGTTCTTTTCCGTCCATAACAAGGCGGTCATAAATTTCATCTGAGAAAATGATCAGGTGATGTTCCCTTGCGAGATCAACAATCTTCTGCAACACCTCTTTCGGATAAAGTGCTCCGGTCGGGTTGTTCGGATTGATGATTACAAGAGCTTTGGTATGGTCTGTGATCTTACGGCGCATATCTTCGATGTCCGGATACCAGTCAGACTGTTCATCGCAGATATAATGAACGGCTTTGCCACCGGCAAGTGTGGCACAGGCGGTCCACAGAGGATAGTCTGGTGACGGAATCAGGATTTCATCTCCGTTGTCAAGAAGAGCTGACATACACAGGTTGATCAGTTCGCTGACACCATTTCCGGTATAAATGTCATTGATTGTGACATTCGGCAGTTTTTTGATCTGGGAATACTGCATGATTGCCTTCCGTGCAGAGAAAAGTCCCTGAGAAGGAGAGTATCCTTCACAGTCGGAAAGCTGCTGGCTCATATCATAGATGACTTCGTCCGGTGTACGGAAGCCGAACGGAGCCGGATTACCGATATTGAGCTTCAGTACGTGGGTACCGCGTTCTTCCATACGGGCAGCTTCTTCAACAACCGGTCCACGGACATCGTATAATACATTATCGAGTTTGGATGATTTTTTGAATATATGCATGGCAGAACTTCCTGCATTATCGTTATCATTTTTGTCGGTTATTGTCTTTTTCATCGGTGTAGTTCCCCTTTTTGAAGAGTTTGAAGTTCCGACAGAACCAGAAGTCTTAGTGGTAGACGGAGCTTTTGGGGCAACGGAGTTGTTTTCCCGAGCAGTAAAGTTTTCCTGACTGTCACCGAGCAGCCAATCGGCATCTACGTGAAGCGTATCTGCCAGAAAATGGAGGATATCATTTCTCGGAACAGTTTTTCCGCTCACGTACTGGCTTACATGGCTTTTACCTAATTTTACATTATTTTCTGCGGCGATATGAACCAGATCAATCTGTTTCAGGTTCTGTGCATACATCGCCTCTTTAAGTCTATCTGAGAAAGTTGTCATTTGAAAATCTCCTTTCAAACTAAAAAAGTTCAATTTAAAAATAAAACAGTGAAGTTCAAAACTTAAATTGATTATAGCACTTCGAATGATTTGGTTCAATAACAAATATTATTTTTGGTTCAAAAAGTTTGATTCTAGCAACGGCACCCTGAAAAAGGCGGTATCCCGCCAAAATTCAGATGCTCTGGTAACTTAGTTGCCGAGTAGCTCATAAATAATGATAAGTATTACGTTTCAGGACGATAAAAGTTCCGGTAACGCATAAAGTTAAAAGTTCAGCAATTGCAACCGAGTACCAGACTCCATTGATCCCGAGAAGCAGTGGAAGTAGCAGAACCACTGCCATCTGGAAAACCAGTGTTCTGAGAAACGAGATCAGCGCAGAGAGCAGACCGTTGTTCAATGCGGTAAAAAATGCAGAGCCATAAATATTGAACCCGTTGATCAGGAACGCAAAGCTGTACAGACGGAACCCACTGCGTGTCAGTTCAAAAAGCCCCTGGTCATAACCGACAAACAATGTGGCGAGTGGTGTTGCGATGAGTTGCGCGATGATAAATAAGGAAACAGCCCAGGTTCCAATCAGCCGGATACTCTTGTGGAAAAAATTCTTTAGTTCATCCTGATTGTTGGCACCGTAGTGATAGCTGACGATCGGGGCACTTCCAATCGCATAACCAAAGAAGATCGAAACAAAGATAAAATTGACATACATGATCGTTCCGTAAGCTGCAACGCCGTCTTCACCGGCAAATTTCATGAGCTGCATATTATAAAGAGCATTTACAACAGAGCTGGAAAGATTGGTCATAAGCTCGGACGAGCCATTGGTACAGGTCTTTAATAAGATTCTGCCATGAAAATGTGTTTTTCCAAGCTTTAATAAGCTGGAATTTTTCCGCCCAAAGTAGAATAACGGGAAAAGCCCTCCGATAAACTCTCCGCATACAGTCGCAAACCCGGCACCTGGAAGTCCGAGGTGGAGTACAGCTACAAATAAAAAGTCGAGAACCATATTGGTCACACCGGCGATCACGATCACGCGAAGTCCCAGATGTGGCTTTTCGGCAGTTACAAAAAAGCTCTGAAATACATTCTGCAGCATAAAAGCAGGCAGCGAAATGCAAAGAATGCGTCCATATAAAATGCAGTTGTCAAGAAGAGTACCGCTTGCACCGAATAAAATGGCAACCGGTTTTACAAGGAACATACTCAGGATTGCGATAATGATTCCTCCGATAGCAGTGATATAGACGAGCATGGAAAAATACTCATTGGCATTTTCGATCTTTCCTTCACCAAGCGTCTTTGCAACAATGGCACTACCACCGGTTCCGATCATGAAACCGAGAGCGCTGATGCCCATCAGAAAAGGCATGATCAGATTAACCGCTGCAAAAGCGCTTTTTCCAACAAAGTTAGAGACAAAAAGTCCGTCAACCACACTGTAAATGGATGTGAAGATCATCATTATAATAGAAGGAAACACAAATTGTAGAAGTTTTTTATAAGTAAAGTGTTCGGATAATTGAATTTTCATAGTTATAGATCCTCCTCAAGGTTAGAAAGCCTAGAACGTAAGGTCTGATTATATTTGGCATTCAGGCGCAGAAGCTGTTCACATTCTTCGGGACTGAAAGAAGCTAAAGTATCATTTTCGATCTGGATGAGAGGAAGCAGCTTTTCCTGAATAAGCTTCTTGCCGGAAGCTGTAAGATGGATATGCATACTTCGTCCTTTTCCGGGTGAGAGGGTAAGATAACCGTCGGTCTGCAGTTTTCGTATAGATGAATTAACCGTCTGCTTTGGCATGCAGGAAGCTTTGCAGATATCACGCTGCAGGCAGTTATCGCCTATTTCAAAAATTGTATAGAAGATGTCTAACGCACTGTCCGAAAGTTGAAGTTTTCGGGCAATCTCGTGATAGATGTCATTTGCTTCTTTATATATGTGATTGTATTCTTTTAAATATTTGCTGATAAGTACAGTAGAATCCGTGTTCATGGTTCACCTCATTTAAATAATTATGTAGATTTCGAAATCAGATGATAGTAAGTCTGAAATCGTACTTGACATATTGTAGTCTGAATTCGGACTTATGTCAAGTGGATAATAAAAAGAAATAAGCTGTGCATAATGCATAAAATCTATAAATTTTTAAGGAAGGATTAAGGCTGTGTATGTATAATATCAAAAAAGAAAAAAAGGTATGTAATCATGTGATTTGTATACATTTACAATACAAGTATAGAGAAAATGAAAGTTGTATTGTTAGTTCATGAAAATTTTACACATAACGCACAAAAATCTAGTTTTCACTGAAAAAAAACGATCACTATAAGGACATAATGCACAAAATGAATAAAAACATTACATTTTTGGTGGATAAAATACACGTTTAAAATACAACTTTGAACAAAAACTTTCTTGTATTTTCTTGAAAAGCACAGACTCAAATAATATAATCAAATCATCAAGAAAACGGAGATGGAGGAGAAGATATGAAAAAAGTTTTCAAAAAAGTAACAGCAGCTACAATGGCAGCTACAATGGTAGTCGGACTTGCAGCATGTGGTGGTAGTGGAAGTGGATCTTCTGACAAGAGTGCTTCAAAATCAGGCAAGATCAAAATTGGTGTTTCTATTTGGTCTTCAACAGACGTACTTGGATCACAGTGTAAGAAGATCCTTGATGAAGCAGCAAAAGCTCTTGATGTCGAAGTACAGTATGTTGACCAGGGACATGTTTCTGAAAAAGTTACAGCATCTGTAGAACAGCTTGCAGCAGCAGGATGCCAGGGAATCATCATCTGTAACTCATCTGATACAGAAATGACATCTGCTATCAAGACATGTAATGACAACAAAGTTTATCTTGCACAGTTCTTCCGTGTGATCAGTGAAGAGAACAGCGCAGATATTTATCAGGTAGCTAAAGATTCTGATTACTACATTGGAGCTGTACATGAAGATGAACCGGCAAACGGTGAAGAACTTGTAAACATCCTTCTTGAAAAAGGAGATCGTAACATCGGTCTTATTGGCTGGGAGCAGGGAGATGCTACATGGCTTGGAAGATGGGAAGGTTACAAAGCAGGCGTTGAAAAATGGAATAAAGAAAACCCGAACGATAAGGCAACTCTTTCTGAACCACAGTATGCAGGTACAACTTCAGAAGGTGGATCAAAAGCAGCAGAAGCTTTAATGGCAGCAGATCCAGATCTTGATGCACTGATCCCAGCTGGTGGTGGTGGAGATCCACTTCAGGGAGCAATCGCAGCAGTTGAACGTGCAGGCAAGACAAGTGATATTGATATCGTTTCTACAGACTTCCTCCCAGACCTTGGAGAAAGACTTGAAAATGGATCTATGGCTGGTGAATCTGGCGGACATTACTGTGACCCGCTGATTTCCTTCATGATGGTTTACAATGCAATCAAAGGAAATTACAAAGACTTTGGTGGCAAATTCGAAGATGTTCCATTCCCATATCTGTATGTATCATCACCAGATGACTACAAAGCATATGAGAAATATTTCGTAGACCAGCTTCCATACACAGATGAAGAACTGGTTGACATGTCTAAACTCAGCATGGAAGACTTAAAGGCAACAGCTGCTAAGTTATCTATTGAAGATGCAGCATCACGTGCAGGTAACTAGGATAGACAAATAGTAACGACTATTAACTCAGAAAGGGTGACGTCGCAAAGGCGATGCCACCTTTTCTAAATCAGAAATGACAATTATGAAGAGGTAGATAATATGGGCACTAGTAAAAAACTTTCAGGGAAAGTGATGGGATATCTGATCTTAATCGGTCTGGTCGTACTTTCCTGGCTGATCTTTAAAATCTTGACACCACATAACTTCGGTTCCTTTTCCAATATGCTCAATTACTTTCAGGCGAGCCTGATTGCTACCGTAGGTGCAGTTGGTTTTTATTTTGTAATGGTAATGGGAATGTTCGATTTCTCAATTGGTGCAAACATCATGCTTTCCGCAATCGTTGGATGTGTATTTGCAACCAGATTCAACATGGGCTATTTGGGACTTATTATTGGATGCGTTCTTACAGGCGCAATCGTTGGAATACTGAACGGTATCTTCTATGTAAAGCTTCGTATTCCATCAATGATCGTAACAACCGGTCTGGCTCTTATTTATGAGTCAATCGCAAACTATATTGCAGGCGGTGTTGAGCAGACGCTTCCGGCAAATATTCGTGCATTTGGTCAGATGCCATGGGATATTATTCTTGCATTAGTGGCTTGTGCAGTAGCTTACATATTCTTAAACTATACTAAAATCGGAACTTATACCTATGCAATCGGAAGTGATGAATTCGTTGCAAAGAATATGGGTATTAACGTAAATAAATATAAAGTACTTGCATTTATCTTAAGTGGTGCGTTCCTTGGGGTTATGGCAATCCTGACAATCAGCTATGGTTCATCTATGGTAGCTGTTACCGGAATGGCATCTATGAGCCGAAACTTCGTTCCGACCATGGGATGTTTCTTCGGTCTTGCATTTAAGAAATACGGAATGCCGCTTCCGGCAATCATCATCGGTGAGTTCGTAATCAACATCATTTTCTTCGGTTTCATTGCTCTCGGAGCACCGACTGCAATTCAGGATGTTATCACAGGACTTGCACTGCTTATTATCATTACTGTGACAACAAAGGCTACTAAGGGCGAAATCGTCAAGTAATGAAGGGAGGAAGACAGCAATGAGTGAAGTAAGATTACAGGTAAAAAATCTTTGTAAAAACTTCGGTATTACAAAAGCAGTTCAGAATGTATCCTTCAATGTAAATAAAGGAGAGGTTCATGCACTGATCGGAGAAAATGGTTCTGGTAAATCAACTCTGACCAACATGCTGACCGGTATCTACAGCATTGGAAGCGGACAGTTCATTCTGGACGGAAAAGAAATCCATCCGAAGAATCAGGTAGAAGCAAATAATGAAGGTGTATCTATCATCGTACAGGAACTTGGAACTCTGTCAGGGCTTACAGTTGCAGAGAATATTTTCCTTGGACATGAGGATCAGTTCGTACATTTTGGAATTAAAAATACAAATGCTATGAACAAGAAAGCAACAGAGCTTTTAAAGAAATATGGTTTTGACAGAATCAAAGCAGCTGATATGATCGATCATTACAATTTTGAAGACCGTAAGCTGGTTGAGATTGTAAAGGCTACATACTTTGATCCGAAGATTGTTGTTATTGATGAGACAACAACTGCTCTTTCACAGGAAGGACGTGAAGAGCTTTACAAACATATGGAAAGAATCAAAAAGAGTGGAAATACAGTTATTTTCATTTCTCATGACCTTCCGGAAATTCTTGACAAGTCTGATACAATCACAATTCTTCGAGATGGTGTTTACATCGATACCGTTAAGAGTAAAGATGTAACAGAAGATGATCTGAAGAAGCTGATGGTAGGACGTGAAGTAACAGGTGATTATTATCGTGCAGATTATGGCGAAAAAGTATCTGACGAAGTTGTATTATCAGTAAAGAATGTTACTGTTCCTGGATTGATCGAAGATGTAACATTTGATCTTCATAAAGGTGAAATCCTTGGATTCGGTGGACTTTCAGAATCTGGTATGCATGAAATCGGAAAAGCTATTTTCGGTGCATCTTATGACCGTACAGGTAGCGTAACACTGGCAGATGGAACACAGATTAATGATATTCCGACTGCGATCAAACACAGCATTGCGTACACATCAAAAGACCGTGATAATGAATCTGTTGTTCTGAATCAGAGTATCGGAGACAATATCTGCCTCCCATCACTGGATGAACTGGCAGGAAAGTCACATCTTTTAAGTGATAAGAAGCGTAAAGAATTTGCAGACAAATATGCAAAACAGATGTCTGTAAAGATGGTAGATGTAAACCAGTTTGTATCAAATCTTTCAGGTGGTAACAAACAGAAAGTCGTTCTTGCAAGATGGATCGGAAAAGATTCTGATATCGTTGTTCTGGACAGTCCTACCCGAGGAATCGATATTAAGGTAAAACAGGACATCTATCAGTTGATGAACCAGATGAGAAAGAACGGTAAATCCATCATCATGATCTCAGAAGAGTTGATGGAGCTGATTGGTATGAGTGATCGTATCATTATTATGAAAGATGGAAAAATCAGTGGAGAACTTGAACGTAATCAGAACCTGGATGAAAATGGTCTGATTTCGATGATGGTATAAGGAGGCAACTATGGGAAGTCAAGTAAGTGCAAAA
>ENA-ORVC01001792-ORVC01001792.1-human-gut-metagenome-genome-assembly--contig:-NODE-1792-length-16545-cov-4.019709_pt1 | contig 16545 bp, 13 predicted proteins | sample MGYA00242092_ERZ509234 | MGnify/ENA primary metagenome ERZ509234 (study PRJEB26280, sample SAMEA2338800) | human gut metagenome | biome: human gut; feature: human-associated habitat; material: faeces... | reverse complement strand
GAAAAAAAATAAAGGAATCCCGAATACGATACCCCATCCGAGAAGGTGTATGATTAATTGCAAAGATTTTTTTTTAGGTGTGTCCGGCATCATTTTATGATTATATTACAAATATAAGAAATTATTTGATTTTATTCGTATCGTATAGCATCTATCGGATCGAGGTTAGATGCTTTTTGCGCCGGATACCATCCGAAAAATACTCCGGTTATAGTACATACGGCAAAAGAGAGCAGTACACTCCAGCTTTGTATGTATATAGGCCAGTGTGCAATATTTTTTACGGCAAAAGATGCTCCAATACCGATCAATATTCCGATAATACCTCCTGTAATACTGATTAAGATAGCTTCGATCAAAAACTGGCTTAGGATATCGATACCCCTTGCTCCGACACTCATACGCAAACCTATTTCACGTGTACGTTCGGTGACCGATACATACATGATGTTCATAATTCCTATACCGCCTACAACAAGTGAAATTCCCGCAATAAGTGTAAGTATAGTAATTAACATATTTGTAGACTGATTCATCATATCCAAAACTTCGGACATACTCTGAACATAAAATGCGTCTGAAGATCCGTTGAAATATTCCGTAAGAGCATTTTCAAGCGTTGTTTTTGCCTCTGCTGCCATTTCTTCATCTTTAAAAGTAATTGTAAAGCTGTCAACGTCCCTTATATTCATCATTCTTGATACTGTAGAATAAGGAACATATATTGCGTCATCGGCAGAATATTCCGTACTGTCGGCTTTTTCTTCCAAAACGCCTACTATTGTAAAGTCTCGTCCGTTGAGTTTTATCTTTTCCCCAAGAGCCTGGCCTCCGAAATATTTTAAGTTTATAAAAGATCCTACTACGCATACGTTTGTTCTTTGTGCAACATCCAAATATTGCAGTGTTCGTCCCTGTGCTATATCCAGTTTCTTTATATCGGCAAAGTCTTCGCTTACTCCTGTAACATTTGAGTTCATATCCTCTGTTCCTACTCTTTTTGAACCTTGGAATGATACCGAAGGAGTCATTTTATCAAGATATTCAGAGTTTTCATCAACGATTTTTTGCATATCGTCAACCGTCATCTTTTGACTTCCCCGTCCCATAATATACACAGATAATGTGTCAGTTCCCATACTCTCAAACTGTTCTCTCATATACTTTTCCATTCCGCTTCCGAGACCGGTAATTACTATAACGGCAGCAACGCCGATAATTATACCGAGCATTGTAAGTATTGACCTTGTCTTGCTTGAACGTATGTTTTTCATTGCCATAGAGAAGGCTTCATAAAAATTCATTTACTTCCTCCTTCCCCGATTTCAGCGTCATCATCGGAATCGTCCAGATTAAACGTAGGCTGTACAAACGCATTCGGATCGCTGGTAGGTCCGTCGTATACCTTTTTTCCGTCCTCAAGTCTTATAACCCTTTCAGCAGTTGCCGCTATGGAATTATCATGCGTAATGAGAACAACGGTATTCCCCGCCTTATGCAGTTTTTGAAGTATTTTAAGAACCTCTCGTCCTGTTCTGGAATCTAAGGCTCCCGTCGGTTCATCGGCAAGTATTACCGATGGATTTCCTACAAGCGCCCTTGCTATGGAAACCCTCTGCTGCTGTCCTCCCGAAAGCTGACTCGGAAGATGTTTGGCTTTTTCCAGAAGGCCTACCCTCTGCAAGGATTTTTCAGCTCTTTTTCTTCTTTCCGCTCGTGAAACACCGGCATACATAAGCGGCATTTCAACATTTTCAACAAGATTAAGCTTTGGCAGAAGATTATATTGCTGGAATATAAATCCGAGCATTTCGTTTCTTATCTCAGCTAACTCGTTTTTATTCATCTTTCCGACATTTCTTCCTGCAAGAAAGTATTCTCCCTCACTGGGAACGTCTAAACATCCTATTATATTCATACATGTTGATTTACCTGAACCCGACTGTCCTACGATAGCGATAAATTCGCCTTTATATATTTTAAAGTTTATATGGTTGGCGGCTCTTATTATGTCGTCTCCCATTTTATATATCTTTGATACGTCTCTGAATTCAATAAGAGGATCCATTTATATCTCCTCCTTATCACATTGCCATCATTGCGCCGCCATTGAACATATCAGACGACGAGCTGAATATATAAGCAATTTCGTCGCCTTCGTTTATGCCGCTCTTTATTTCAACATAACTGTCATTGCTTATGCCTGTTTCAACCTCAACATATTCATATCCTTCCGGAATTGAAGGATCATCAGAAGTTTTAGCTCCTGTTTTTACAAGAACCATGTTTCCTCTTGTAACAGCGCCTACAGGTATAGCTATAACGTCGTCAGCCTGTGAAACTACTATTTCCGTACTTACATTCATTCCCGGCAGAAGATCTTCATCAGGGTTATCTATCTGCACTTCAACGGGATATGTTGTTACGCCGTTTGTAGTCGTTCCCGCCATGTTTATTTTTGTAACTTTACCTGCAAAAGCTTTTCCTTCAACAGCGTCAGCCGTTATTGTAACGTCCTGTCCTACAGATATTTTATTTATATCAAGCTCATCTACATTCATCGTCATCTTAAGATAAGATAAGTCGTATATAGTACAGAGTTTTGCACCCGCGTCAATAGTATCGCCTGCTTTGACAAGCTTTTCTATAACCGTACCGTTAATGGGTGATTTTACAGTATAGTCCTTAAGGTTTTCGTACTGGTTTTCAAGACTTATCTGCGCGTCCTTTACATTATCGGACGCAGACTGAACAGAATCCGTAACATTGTCGCTTTCCAATCTTATAATAGTGCTTCCGTCAGAAACCAATGCTCCTTCATCGTTTACTATTTCAACAACTTCTCCGCTGACCTCGGCATTTACACTTCTGTTTTCTTTATATTGGAATTTTCCGCTCTGTGTTGAACCTGATGTTCCTACTTCAGCCGTTGCCATCTGCTCTTCTGAAATAGCTCCCGGATTGTCTACATTTATTTTTACATTTTTAACAATCATATTTCCCGGCATAACCTGTGTAGCTCCGCTTACGGAAGCAACTGTTCCGCTTAAAGTTTCAAAAGAACCGTAAAGCGTTACTTCTGCGCTTTGTCCTATGTAAAACGTATCCGCTTCGTCAGCAGGGAACGGAAGTTCAATTGTCATTACGGAATCGTCTCTGACTTTTGCGATTTCCTGTCCTGCGCTTACTTCATCGCCGACCTCTACAAGAACATCCGTTACAGTTCCGCCTACTTTTGTTTTTACATTCAGATTATCAAGCGCTTTTGCAGCTGTATTATAGTTTCGCTGTGCCGACGAAACCGAAATCTGTGCTTTTTCAATGCTTGTTTCCATATCTGATGAGTCTATCTGATAGAGAGTCTGATCTTCCTTAACTATATCGCCCTCTTCAAAAGCATCACTGAGTACGTCTCCCTTTAACAGCGTTGTAACTGTATATTTATCAGCCGGCTCCAAAGTACCGGTTCCCGTAATACTCTCGACAATGCTTGTTCTTACAGCCGTATCCATAGTATATGTTGACGCCTTCATTGCATCGTTTTTACCTTTTCCGGAGCAAGCTTTAACAGCCACAATTACGATTACTATAACCAATATAAGTGCAATTATTTTTTTTGTTTTAGATGTTCCGGAAAACTTCTTTTTAAAGTTATTCATTTTTCCGCTTTTTTCATCAAGCTCAAGATCATCTATTTCCGATTTATCGGTAACTTCAGTGAGCTCATCATTTAATTTTTCTTCATCCATATTTTTATTCCTTTCATTATCAGCTGAATATTTTTATTTGATCTTTCTTAATTACAAATCAAGCAATATCATAAGTATCAGTTAATAAATTTCAATGTACCGCTTATGTCCGTCCTCCTTTCTGATTAAATAATGGCAAATAAATCTGTTTTCATACGTAAAAATAATACATTCTTTAGTATATAAAAGTCAATGAACATACGCTTAAATTATCTTAAGATTTGTTTAAAATTTTCACGACATTTAATTTTGTTATATATATAAAAAACCACTCCGTAAAGTTTCAATTAAAATTGCAAAGTCAAACATTGAGTAATGTTAGCTTTTTTATTGTATATCTTCAATGTAAAACAATTTAAAAAGCGGCTGTAACATTAAATCCCAGCCGCATAATAAAATTATTTAATTTTCTTCGTTTGGATCAGGTAAAAATCTTAATGCTATCAGCTTATGGAAAATATATGCAAATACATATCCGATAACTACGCCGAGTATCGTGTCTATTATACGAATGATAACCGCTCCGTGTATACCGTAAATTCCGGCTCCTATCATTAATGCTCCGAAACAGTTTAATGCCGTCTTATATCTGTACTTTGTACAGAAACCGAGGCACAGACCGCCTAAAGGTCCGATAAGCGGCTGAATGGATTCCGGCATAATCTGAAAAATAACAAAGAATGCAGCCGAACCGATAAGTACGCCCAAAACACGCTGTCCGAAACGTGTTTTTGTATCCGGAGAATACGGATACTCCGACAACAGCGATGAACATGCAAATCCCATCCACATAAAACGTTCAACCTTAAATATGCTTCCGATTGATAAAACAAGAGTAACGCCTATTGCCATTCTCAGCTGCCATAAATGTGTAGGATTTTTAAGGGTAAATCTTTTAATAACATGATGGAATCTCGTTTCTGAATGTATGTGCCTGTGCTTTACAAAAAGTATAACAGCGCAGATAATATATCCAACCAATGTCATCATTGCTCTTTGTGTAAGTAATTCTCCGCTTACGGGGTTGCCGACCAAATATATGTATGCAAAACTATATAATCCACCGTTTCCGAGTTCCGGTCTTTGGCTTGTTATACAAAGTATTGCAAAAATAGCAATAAAATGAATAAACGGGATAAGTATTGTAGGCACCGAAATAAGTATTGCAGGAACAAACAGCAATGTTGCGAACGCTATAGCCAGTGTTACCAACGAATCTCCTATACAATATTCAAAGTTGACAAAACGTATTCCTAATAAAATACAAAATAGAACTACTGCCATCGGCGTATTTTCCGTTCCGAAAATATTTGACAGTGTAGTGATAAACAATATTGCAAATGCAACTATCAATATAGCTCTGACTGTAATTGCCGCCCAATAATAAACTTTTTCTTTTTTCTCATTACTTTGTGATATTTTTTTCTTTAGTACAGAAGGATCCATTTGAAGCGCATCATAAAAACTCATAATCAATTATCCTCTCTCTTTCTTTTATCTTCTATATTCCGAACTATATTATCAGCATACTGTAAAAATTTTTCAAAATCAGATCCTACGTTTTATAATGGTCTCATAAATTAAGACACTTTTTCGGACAATTTTTAATGAATCTGATATACTAAAATCAATACGAAAGAGAGGATTCATTACTATGTCCAGACAAAGAAGAAGTTTCAGCGCCAAATTTAAATCAGATCTTGTTATTGAGCTGTTAAAGGGAGAGAAAGATCTCAATACCCTTGCAGCAGAAAATAACATCCAGCCAAATCTGTTGCGGAACTGGAAAAAAGAGTTCCTTAACAATGCATCCCTTGTGTTCGATGACAAGCGTGAGGAGAACCTCAAAGAAAAACTTGCCGAAGAACGGAAAGAGAAAGCGGCGTATGCCAAGAAAGTCGGTCAGTTAACCATGCAGGTGGACTGGCTCAAAAAAAAATCTGAAGAAATTTGCGGACCTGACTACGAGAGTAAATTTAGTCCAAAACCTTTTGACGACTAAAGAGCTCCCCGCTTCTGTTGGTGCCAGGCTTCTCGGTATTAATCGTACCAGCATTTATTATAAAGGCACGCCAATATCTGACGAAGAATTGGCCTGTAAGGAGATCATTGACCATCTGCATACGGATAATCCAACCTGGGGTGCCAGACAAATGTCTGCGCAGCTGAAAGCCCGTGGATATCAGGTCGGCCGACGCAAAGCAAGGCGTTATATGAATGAGATGGATATTTATCCCATTTATCCGAAAATGAATCTTTCTAAGCGGATGCAGCAGGCCAGGGTATGTCCCTATCTCCTGCGTAATGCAGTGATAGACAGACCAAACCAGGCATGGTCCATCGATATTACCTATGTCCCCATCCGGCGCGGATTCCTGTATCTGACGGCCGTGATTGACTGGTACAGCCGCTGTATTGTCGGCTGGGAAGTCGATGATACTCTTGATACAAGGATGGTGATCACCGCCCTGAAAAAAGCCTTTAAAGTAGCGAAACCGCAGATCCTGAATTCTGATCAGGGATGCCAATTCACAAGTCAGCAGTACATTGACTTTGTAAAGGAAAATGGGATCCGTCAGAGCATGGACGGGAAAAGCAGGTGGGCAGATAACATCATGATTGAGCGATGGTTCCGCAGCTTCAAGTATGAAGAAGCTTATCTGACGCAATACAATAACATTCGGGAGGTAAGGAGTGCCATCGGGAAGTATATCCATACCTACAACTTTGAGCGCCGTCATTCTGCACTCGAATACCAGACACCGGCTGAATGCTACTATCCGGCAATGTTGTTGCCCTATGTAGCTTAGCATATGTGGGGATGGGAGGATTGATTCCACCATCCTGCTCCCTGTAACTTATCCACCATATCAGTTCATTATAAAAATCTTAGATTTTTGTCTTGACAACTGAGCCACTATATAAGACGATCCCAAAGAAGAATATACCCATTATCAAATAGGAGAAATCAAAGCGGTTTGCAAATGCGTAATACAGGTTCAGTGCAGCCAACAGAACTAAACACACAATAAAGTAATATTTTACTATACTAAGGATTTGTTCTTTCAATATACGCAGAGTAGAAAATCCCATACTCTTTTTAATGCCGATTTTTTTCAGGCTGTAAGAAGTATAAATGCAGTATATTATTAGAATGACAATGAACAGAATGACAAAATTAAAAAGATTTAACTCTAATATCATGCTATACGGAATAGACGTATCTTCATATTTAATGATTTGTGTAGATAGCTGTGCTGAGAGTTGATCTATTTCCTCCAAAGATAAATCCGTATAGAATATGCCAACACTGTCTAAAAAATCTTCTTTTGTTAATTCGTGGTACTCAAATGCGATTGTTTGCGATACAGGTTGTTTTTGTGAGAATTTATCTAAAGGATAGCAGTATAAATCATAAGCAGATCTATCTGTCGTAGTTAGTGTGTTGTTGATAATTTCCAACCTATTATCATCGTAATTCTCTGTGAATATGGTATAAAATTGGTTGAGGATTTCTGGAGATGGTTCTTCAAGCATATAACCACTTAAATTATCAGCAGCAATATTGTTTTTCTCATATATATTGTAGATTGAGCTGTTAAAAATATATGCAAATAGCAATATTTCAAGCAAAACGAAAATCTTCAAAAAATTCTTCATATACTATACCCTCCTCAAGCTACTATTACGCTTATTATAGTTGGTAATCCTTAAAAGTATATTACCCTAAGTCTTAATTGTTTTTTAAATTGATTGGTGTCGGTTTTTCCTATTCTGGTCTGTCACAATTAAATCAGCGGGCTTTTCTGGTTCCTTTGGGAACAACCAAATACCGGCCATGCTCATACCTCCGATAACATTTTTTATTATATTTCATTTGTTCAACGAACACAAGGTAGAAAATATGAATTATAGAGTGTAAGTTTAGTGGTCAATCAAGTGTCGTCTATGCGTCGGAAGAAAGCAGCCGAATGACAGGAGAAAAGATGCCTGTTGTCTACGCATTTAGACCGCCGAAATGCCAGCCATAGTAGGGCTTTCCCGGTGTGGTCGGTGGGCAGGCAGGACAGATTATCCAATCCCCACCAGAGAGGGTTTCAAAATGCGTAGGAAAATTCTTCTGATGGTGGTATTCCCGGCGCTTCTGTGGTATGCTGAATAAAAACTATGACAGGAGTGTTTAAGGGATGGCCGAACAGGAAATGTTACTGGACAGCGCCACGATCAAAGCCGCCGTCGCGGGTGAGAAGTGGGCCACGGAAAAGGTGATTGAACACTATGCCCCCATAATCGACGAGCTGGCCGTGGACGAGGATATGAAGCAGCACTTGATTATGAAACTGTTGGAAGCCCTGCCAACTTTCCCAATGGAGCAGGCATAAACGCAAAAAACAGCGCCGGACGCAGAGGCCATACAGCCACCGCGCCCGGCGCTTCGTTCTGCTTTACTTACTCGTCCGTGAAATGGAACTGCCGCGCCGCAAAGTCGGCGTCGGTCATGGTGTCCAGCTTGGCAAGGGTCTGGCGGGCCAGCGCCGCCATTTCCCCATCCATATCCGGCAGCGCAGCATGGAGCTTCGCCATCGTCCTGCGCCGGTCGGCATTGTGATACAGGCAAATCAGGTTTTCTTCCTCCACATTAAACTGCATTGTCATACCTCCAATTCGTTTTTCTTGGTGCGGGCCGGGGCCTTTTTCGGGGCTTGGGCCTGCTTATTTTCGGATAGCTGCTTTCGGATGGAAGCGCGGGGCCGCCGCACTTCCTTGTCCCGGTTCTCGTCCTTGCCTATCATGGCATATATCCCATGCCTGTCCTTAATGCCGGTAAAAACCAGCGACTTATAAGGCAGCATGGAAAAGAGGCGGTCGGTGTCCTTGCTGGACGCAATCTGCGTAAAGTACGGGGACAGCTCTACCATGAAATGCGTCTTGTTGGGGCTGTTCGGGGTAGACAGCTCTTTCATTCCCTCAACAATGCGCTGGGCTTCGTCCCGGATCAGGCTGTCATGCAGCGCCGTGACATGGGCCTTGAAATCGCCCGGTTGAAGCTGCTCCCGCCCTTTCTGTTCCTGCCGCAGCACTTCCCGCAGGTTTTCCGGCTCATTGGGCCTTGCCTCATACCGCAGGAACGCCCCCAGCTTGGGGTCGGGGTGGCCGTCAAAGTACAGCTTGGCAGGCTGCTCCCGGTCGCCCTTTTCATAGTGCAGGATGATAGTGTCGGCTTGAACTGCCTCGACTGCGACGTGCTGGAAATGCTGGGGATAGTCCAGCTCATAGAGATTGCCCCGTATCTTTCCGCCCACCTTGCCGGTCAGCTCCACGGCGTAGGCCAGAATACGGTCACGGGTCTGCTCCCCATAAAAGCGCCATGTATTATGCTGCCGGGTGTCTTGCAGGAAAACGTCGCGCTCCCGGAAACAGTACGTCCCAGACGGGCGGGACATCCAAAGCAGCGTTTTGTCCTCGGCCCTGTCGCTGGCGGCGGCCTGCCGGATCATCTCTTTGTCAATCTCAAAATCATTGCGGTAAAAGGCGGTGTTCTGCCGCATAAGCTGTTCCAGCGCGGCCAGCACATCCACATTTTCAAACTTGTTCACGGCTTTACACCTCCAATTCCTTAGATTTTTCCCGCTGCGGCGGCTTCTTGGCCTGTTCCTCCTTGGCGGCTTTGAGCTGTGCCCGGATGGACGGCTTTTTCTGGCGCTGGGCGGTCTTGGACGCTGTGCGGGTCTGCTTCGTCTTTTTGTCCTCCGCCTTGGCTGCCTCGGCCACATCGAAAAGGGAAATCTGTTCCCCGGCCTTTGCTCTGGCTTCCAGTTCGCCCATCGACGGGGCATTGTTCAGGGTGCCGTCAATCATGTTGTAATTCTGTTCGGTGGACATTTCGGCGGTCTTGATCGGGCTTTCCCGCATAAACTCCGGCACAGGGGTAAAACCGATGCTGTCACAGTAATGGGCTTCCTCCTTGCCGCCGCGATTTATCACAACAACATCCGAAACGGATAGACTGTGGCCCCGGAAGTCGGCGGGCCGGTCGTCGGTATTAAACGTGCGGTAAATATTCTCTAACGTGGTCTTGCCATCCAGCGGGGCCGTGTAGACAAGCTCATAGTTTTTCCTGTCCACGGCCAGCCCTGCGGCCTGCAATTCCTCATAGGAACGGTAACGGAAGTCGCGCCCCTCCGGGCCAGCAGGCACTTGATAGATGGAAAAGGTGTCCCGTTCCGGCTGGGCGGAAGTACGTTCCGCCAGCGTTTGTTCCGCCCGTTCCCGCACATCCTCCCGCAGCGGCACCGTATAAAGGGTGGATGCAGAGGAAAAGCCCACGTTGTTGAAAACATAGTCCACATCGGTTTCTTTCAAGGCTCCCGCCGGATAGTAGTCGGCCCGCGTGGGGGTGTCGCGCACCTTGCCGTCTGCAATGTCATAGTTCAATCCGGTTTCCAGATGGGTGCAGATTTTCCCGTCCACGGCCAGCGTCACATAGTACCAGCCCATATAGCCGCCGGTCTGCTCGTCGGCTCCGTCGTGAAATTCCACGTTCAGCAGCGTGTAGGGCTTCAATCCCTTTTGGGCGGCAATCTCGTTGTCCTTGGCCTCCCGTTGTAACAGCATGGGCAGGGCCGCTTCCTTGGTGGCCTGCACGATTTCCGGGTTATACCGTACCAACGCACTGTTGACACATTCCGTCTGTACCTTTACAGTTTTGGCCTTTGGCGTCAGGTGGTTGCCGATGAACAGGGACGCACCGTTGTCAAAGTGGATGGACATATCGCTGGTGCCGCGCCATTTGCCGGTACAGGGGGAAGTGCGGATTTCGCCGGTCTTGCAGCCAAACGCCTGCGCCATTATATCAATCTTGCCTTGCAGGGGCAGGTCTTTGTAGCGGTCAGCGATTTCCACCGCCTTTTTCTGTAAATCGGTCAGGGGTTTGTCGGCTGGCTTTTCCTGTGGCTCGGCGGCGGGAACATCTTCCTGCGCCGTTTCAGGTTCCGGCGTGGTTTCCTGTTCCGGGGCAGGCTCCGGCTCTGGTGCTGCCTCCTGTTCGGGGGCCGGTTCCTGCGGCTGCTCCTGTTCCTTGGCGTACAGCTCCTTGACGGCCTCCTGTGTCAATTCCCCGGTATTGAGCTGATCCAGCAGCTCCCGGCATTTTTCTTCCGCCCCGGCATAGAGAACCGCCCCGATTTTTACCGTGCCGTCCTCCTGTGGGACATAGGCTTGCAGCAAGTACAGGTTTTCCGGGCTGTCGCTGCGGGTGGCCGCGTGTACCCGGTAGACATATTCCTCCGGCTCGGTTTGGGCCTGCGCCATCTGCGCCTGCTGTTCCCGGATGCTGCGGCGTTGCAGCTCCGTGGGCTTCTCGCCGGTAAGGGGCTGAATACTCGGAATACGGTCAGCGGCGTAATAGGCGTTCCCGTTCAAAAGTCGCTGCCATGCCCCGACGCTTGGTGCCCAGCGGAAGCCGTGTTCTTTCAACTGCTTGCGGGCGTCTGCGTCCGGCTTATCCTCAAAGAATACCTGTAAACGGCTCTGTTCCCGGTTAGCCTCCACATGGCCGCCGTCAAACTCCCAGCCCACATAGACAGTTTCCTTTGCGCGGGTCAGGCTTTCGATCCGCTGCCGGACGCGGTGGATTTCCGCATTGTTATTGGACAGCTCCCAGCTCTGAAAGGGTTTCTTTTCATAGTGCCAGCTTGATGCCATATCCGCTTTCAGGTTTTCGATGTTATCAGGGGAAAGGTGCGGGCAGCCGTCCAAAGTGCCGTGCTTGCGGTAGTAGGCGTTCACGGCTTTCATGGTTTCCTGCGCCTTTACCAGCCCGTCCAGCTTCTTTTGCAACTTGGGGATGGCCTGCGGGTCGTCCTGCCGGATGCCGCCCATACCGGTGCTGCGGATTTTATCAAGCAGCCCTTGGATATACTGCCATTCCTGCATATTGCTGTCACGGGCCGCGTTTTGTCTTTCTTTCTGGCGCACCGGGAAATTGGAACCACCGGCAATCAGGATCGAGGGAACACGGGCGTCAATGGCAAAGCTGTGGTTCATGTTGGCGGCCAATTTCCGGGCGTAGGTGTCAAGCAGACTGTCGATCTTCTCATGGTACATGGGGTCAACCCGCTTTTTCTGCGCCTGCGCGATCTCAAAGGCATTATCCACATAATGCCGGTACTCCGCCGTGGCGCTGCCGGGCTTGTAGTCGGAAAAACTGTTCATTTCATTTGCTCGGCGGGCCGCGCCCTCGTTGATGGAATAATAGTAGTCGGACGTCGCAGGCTCTTTTGTCGGCTGTTCCGGGGCTTTGGCCTGCGGCCCGGCTTCCTGTTCCGGGGCAGGCTCCGGCTCTGGTGTTGCCGGGGCCTTATAGCCAGCCGCCGCATATTCCTCCACGGTCATACCGGCGGCAGCGGCTTCCTGCTCAATCTCGGCCTGAACCTGCGCTTTGTAATCCTGCAAGCTCTGGTCGAAGTCAGAAAGTTTCGGCGGCTCCGGCAACTGATACTGGCCCTGATTGAGAAGCGGGCGGCACTCCTTGGCGTAGTCCACCAGCGCCCCATAATAGGCCGTTTCCTCCGGCGTCAGGGTATCGCCGGACGCCAGCCGGGTTTGCGCCTCCTGTTCCAGCCGGGACAGATTGCAATGCTGCTGCATATAGGGGACAAATTCATTCAGAAGCATTTCCCGCTGGGCCTTGTCTGCCTCCCATGCCTCCGGGCCGTCATGGTGCAGCACATGGTTTTTCCAGCTTTCATCCTGTGCGTAGTATTCGTGATAGCCCCGGATATGCTCGATCAGGGAACCATCGCCGTCGCCAAAATCCTGCCGCCCCTCGTAGTTGTCCGGCTGCCCCTGAAAAGAGAAGTCAATGCGGAACTTGGTTTTGTCGTACCAGCTCCCCGCATGGTCTGGCTGCTCCCGTTCAAAGCGTTTGGAACTGTCCAGCGCCCTGAAAACGGCGTCAGCCTCATGCAGCGGCATTTGCTGGCCGTCTTTCAGGTGGGGGCTTTCACTCCAAATAATTGTGACAATCGGCTCCGCTGCCGGATCATGGGCAATGGTCTGTTCCGCCCTTGCAACGGCAATTTCACTTTCCATCTGGCTTTTCATAAAATCGTCCATGTAGCCGTGCTGCATTTCGTAGCCCTGTTCACACAGACGGTTGATAAGCTCTACCACCTTATCGTTGTCGCCCACGGCCTCGGCATACTCCATAATCAGGCGGCGTTCCCCGTCGCCCAAACGCGGGCCGTCCTTTTCGGCCAGCTCCATCAGCGCAGCGGCCCGTTCAGCCGGGGACGCCTCCGGCATCATCGGCTTTTCATTCAAGAGGCCGTCAATCCCATTCCATGCCTGCGGTTCTTCCTGCTGTGCCTCGGCCCGTTGCAGCGTACCGTCGTCGGAAAGGACAAAGCCCTGTGTCTGAATGGCGTCCAACGTGCCTTGCGTCACCTCGCCGGTGGATTTCACATCGGCGTCAATCAGGGTTTGCAGCATGGCTTTTACACTGTCGGTCATTTCCTGTTGCTGCTCCGGGGGAAGCGTGGAAAACACACTGTCCGGCGCTGGCTTCTCGGCGGCCTGTTCCGGGGAAGTGTGTTCCTGCTGTGCCTGCCGTTCCTGCTGAAGCTCTAACAGGTGGATTTCCATTTCATTGATAAGGTCATTGGCAGCGGCCCGGATCGTTTCAAGGGACGCCTGCAATTCTTTCAAATCCCTGCCGGAACTCCAATTTGCGATATATCCAAAGGAATAGTCGGACGTATCAAGCCCCCAATACTGGCATACCGCATAGGCCACGCTCTCGGCCTGCACCTCGCGGGTGGCCTTATCCGGCTGCTTATCCTCCGCAAGATGGCTGTTTTTCTCATACAGGCGGGCGTGGGCAACTTCGTGGATGGCGGTTTTTAGGGTCTGCAATTCGCCCATGCCCTCATTGACGGCGATCCGCTGTTCCAGATAGAAGCAGCGGCCCTTGGCTCCGTCCAAAATCGGCTCAATGGAAATAGCATAGGGGGACGATCTTTCCAAAGCCGCCTGCAAATCCTGAAACTGTTCCACGTCGCCGGACAGCATATCCACATGGGCCTCTGGAAGCTCCTTGCCCTCGGTCTGGCTTACGTCATACACCGATACCACGCGATAGTCCGGCACGGTGATTTCCTGTTCGTCCATCACCGACTTGCCGTCTTTGTCCTTGATCGGTTCGCCGGTATCAGGGTCTTTTTTGGGAACGCGCTTTTTGACTTTATAGAAGTTAGGGGCTAAGATTTTCAGGCCCCGTTCTCCCTGTTTGCGGGTGCGTTCAAACTCCGATTGCCATTTTCCGGCCCCGGCTACAAGGGAAGCGTCCGGCTTTTGCAGGAAAATCAGCATGGTATTTCGGAAACTGTATGTGTGGAACTTGGACATTGAGGTGAGATAGGATTTATAATTCTCGCTGTCCAGAACGCCGCGCACACCGGCTTCCAGCTTATCGGTGATTTCTTTCATGTATTCGTCTTTGGTCTTGCCCTTTAGGATAATCGGGCCTGCCTCCGGCAGTACGGCGGCGGGGGCCGCCGGTTCCGTGCGAAAGGCTTCCCGGTCGGCCTCCGGCTGGGGATAGGCCATCACCCGGTATTCCTCCGGCACCGGCTGTCCCTCATGGACACGCTGCCATTCGTCGCCGCTTTTCACCAGATAGCCGTAATCGGTAAAAACACCATGCTCGGTATTGGCAATGTGCAGTCCAAAGCGGGGCAGGAATATTCCTGCTTTCCATTCCTCCGGCATATCCACCATGCCGGAACGGTTCAGGTAATAGTCCCCCAACTGGCCTGTGCCGGTGACATCCGGCAAATGCACATAGAAATCCACGTTGTCGGGGTAGTCGGTGATCTGGCCGATACTGTGAAAATCGCTCTGCGGATTTGTCAGGGCGGCGTTCAGTTCCGCAAGCTCGGCGTCGTCCAGCTTTTCCAGCCTTGCAGCAAGGAAATTCAATTCGTCCACGTCGGCAGACAGCACCAGATCGCGGGGCAGCTTAATCGGGCGCTCCTGCGGGCTTCGATAGTCGTACAAGAAAAAGTCCTGCGGATTGTCGGCGCTGATGCCGATTTCCCGCAGGGCTGCTTGCAGCTTTTCGGTTGTGGTCGGCAGGGAAAGCCAAAGGCCCTCTTTGCCTTGCTCATAAAGCTGGCGGTTGTGAAGAAGAATAGAAAATACTTCGCTCACGGGTTCCCTCCTTTCTTGGTCTTGCTCCATCAATTTCTGCATCAACTCGTAGTCCTCAATGCTCATGTGGCCGTCATAGGTGTACGGGTCGATGTCGTCCCCACGGTAGGGGCGTTCATAGAAAGGCAATCCGGCAGCATGGGCTTTTTCCCGTGCTTCCTCCAACACATCCGGCGGCAGCTCGTCGCTGTGGGCTTCCATGAATAAGGAAATGTTGTTCAGGCCGTTGTCATAGTGGTGGCGCACACCGGCAGCCAGCTCCGCCACGTTCATTTCCGCGCCCAGATAGCCGGAATAGTAGCCGTTTACCACAACGGCCCGTGGGTCGGCGGCCTGTATCTCTGCAAGACGCGCCCTGTCCTCTGGATAAAGAGTGTCGTCCAGATCAAGGTGAAACGCCTCCGCCTGCCAGCTCCGGCCCTCGCGCCAGAACGCCAGCCATGCAATGCCGTTCCGCAGGTCGTCTTGATACTCTAATACCATGTCCCTAAGACTTGCCATCGGCAGCCCTCCTTTCTGAAAAATGGCATAAGAAAAGCAGGAAACCATCTCTGATTTCCTGCGGGAAGTGTTGCTGTTTGTGTGGCAGCTATTAAGTTAAACGGATTTTGGCGTACTGGGATTTGTTGATTTTTTCTGTTGCGCCCATTTCTTAATGATGTAAAAGTTATACCAGGTTTTTTGTTAAACGTGTTCCAATGGTTAAATACGGCTCACCCAAATATTCGCTTTTTTCAACTACATAACCGTTCTTTTGATAAAACGATATGGCGGCCGTATTTTCCTGAAATGCCCATATAACGATTTCTTGATAACCTCGCTTTTTAGCTTCTTGTTCAGAAAAAGAAATACACTGGCTGCCGATATTATGTCCTTGCGCTTCCGGCCTTACATAAATACGCCAAATCTCAAAAGCTCCCTTTTTATCCATATCTGCTGTATCACCTATTGATAATAGCGCTAATATCTGGCCTTGTTCTTCCCAAACATATTCTAACAGCCGTCTTGATTGAAAGTCATGCTTTAATTCCTCTGCGCGTTTTTTACAACCATCTTCATTTAGCAAAAGTGGATTTACATAATCTGAATATGTCTTTTTCCAATTTGTATTCACTATATCAATCGCTATATTATAATCTTTCTCTGCTAAAGGGCGTATCATAAATTTGTTCCTCCAACTTGACTTCCAATTTGTCGCTGGACTGATTATACCTCATTTAACAAGATAAGCATAGCGGAATTTTGTAAACACTTGATGAATGGTAACAGGGGTTTGGGGATATGCCCCAACAAGCAAAATCCCCGGCCCGGCAGGGGTGGCCGGGTCAGAGATTTGCCGGAAGTGTGGCTACACTTCCTATGCTTGCTGTTTTTTAGTTTTTGTCCCTCCGTTCAATGCGATAGTTGACGTATTTCCCGCCCGTATCGGCCAGAAGCACCGTTCCGTCGTAGGTTTTCCCGGTTTTCATGGAGCGCAGGCCCTTTACCTTTACCTTTCCGTCTTTGAGAAGCGCGGCGGCGATTTTCGGCGTGAACGCCTTGCCCCGTTCCTCAAAAAATCGGTCATTCTTCCACATGACAAACT
>ENA-ORVC01001786-ORVC01001786.1-human-gut-metagenome-genome-assembly--contig:-NODE-1786-length-16591-cov-3.182269_pt1 | contig 16591 bp, 12 predicted proteins | sample MGYA00242092_ERZ509234 | MGnify/ENA primary metagenome ERZ509234 (study PRJEB26280, sample SAMEA2338800) | human gut metagenome | biome: human gut; feature: human-associated habitat; material: faeces... | reverse complement strand
ATCGCTTTTGAGCGGAAACCGGATGGAGATACCTTCAGTCTGCCGGGTGTGGTTTCCAGAAAGAAGCAGCTGATCCCGGCTATGATGGAGGCTGCTCAGCTGATGAACAGCGATTATGCATAAGAGGTGACGGAAAATGGCGAAACAGTTATGGAAGCCGGGGAACATGATCTATCCGCTGCCGGCTGTAATGGTGAGTGTTACCGATGGTGAGGGGCATGATAATATCATAACGGTTGCGTGGACGGGTACGGTGTGTACCAATCCGGCGATGGCTTATATTTCTGTCCGACCTTCCCGTTATTCCTATGATATGATCCGGAAAACGGGTGAATTTGTGATCAATCTGACAACGGAGAAGCTGGCGTATGCAACGGATTTCTGCGGGGTTCGTTCGGGACGTGATGTGGACAAGTTCCGGAAGCTGAACCTTACGAAAGAGAAAGCGCAGTTTGTTTCTGCACCGATGATCGGGGAGGCTCCGGTTTCAATCGAGTGCAGGGTGCGTGAGGTGAAGGAGCTGGGGTCTCATGACATGTTTCTTGCGGATGTGCTTGCGGTCCATGCGGATGAAGCTTATATGGATAAAAACAACAGGTTTTGTCTTAATGATGCGGGTCTTCTGGTTTATTCCCATGGGGAGTATCTGGCGGGTGGCCGGAAGGTGGGAACCTTCGGCTACAGCGTAAAGAAGAAGCAGATGCAGAAGAAGTTGGATAAGAAATCAGACAGGGAATCAGAGATGGCAGGGATGGCAGAGAAGTTGAAGACGTCAGGAAAGCCAGGGATGTCAGGGAAGTTGAAAACGTCAGGAAAGCCAGGGATGTCAGGGAAGTTGAAGGTGTCAGGAAAGCCAGGGATGTCAGGGAAATTAAAGACGTCGGGAAAGGCAGGGAGAGAGAAACGGTAGGTTCTGCGGAGCCGTAACGTTTGTTGAGATTTGGCAGCTGTTATGCTAAAATGAAAGGATACAGTATGAATAATATTACACTGATAGGAATGCCTGGTGCGGGGAAGAGCAGCATCGGTGTCGTACTTGCGAAGGTACTTGGTTACCAGTTTATTGACTCAGATCTTCTGATCCAGAAGGCGGAGAAGAGGACTTTGAGTAAGATCATTGCAGATGAGGGTACGGAGGGCTTCAAGGCGATCGAGAATCGTGTGAATGCTTCAATCCAGGTGGAGAATACGGTGATCGCTACCGGTGGAAGTGTGGTTTACTGCGATGAGGCTATGCAGCATCTGAAGTCGGAGGGTGTTGTGGTGTATCTTAAGATCTCGCTGGAGCTTCTTTCCAGGCGTCTTGGTAATCTTAAGGGGCGTGGTGTTGTGCTCAAGGAGGGGCAGACGCTGGCGAGTCTTTATGATGAGCGTGTTCCTTTGTATGAGAAATATGCGGACATTGTGGTGGATGAAGAGGATAAGGATCTGGAGGGGAGTCTCCAGGTTGTGCTTGAGGCACTGAAGAACAGGGGAGATAAGGCGTAACTGTTGGCTTGTGGAAACGGTTTGCTGGAGTGTTTCGGGTCATGGGTTGTGACAGGTTTTCGTCATAAATTGTTTACAAATCTGAAATATGTGTTATAATATACAACTGACCTAAAAAACGGTATTGCGGAACGTTTGTTCCTGCAGTAAATTCAGAGAAAGTTTCTGCTCATAGAGGAGTAAATAATAGAGGTGTGTTATGGAACAGTATGTGATTAAAGGCGGCAATCCTCTGGTTGGAGAAGTGGATATTGCGGGTGCGAAGAATGCGGCGCTTGCGATATTGTCAGCAGCCATTATGACTGATGAAACTATATTGATCGAGAATCTGCCAGATGTTAGGGACATCAATGTTCTGCTTGAGGCGATCTCCGAGATCGGGGCTCAGGTTGAGCGTATTGATAAGTCTACTGTAAAGATCAACGGTTCTACTATCGGCAATCTCAGCGTGGATTATGAGTTTATCAAGAAGATCCGTGCTTCTTATTATCTTCTGGGTGCTTTGCTTGGTAAGTATAAGCATGCGGAGGTTCCGCTTCCGGGTGGATGTAATATCGGCAGCAGGCCGATCGACCAGCATCTGAAGGGTTTCCGTGCTCTTGGTGCGGATGTTGATATCTGTCATGGTGCTATTGTTGCCAAGGCGGAGAATCTGCATGGCAGCCATATTTTCCTGGATGTGGTTTCTGTTGGTGCTACTATTAATATTATGATGGCTGCTTCTATGGCGACTGGTCGTACGATCATTGAGAATGCTGCGAGGGAGCCGCATGTTGTTGATGTGGCGAATTTCCTGAACAGTATGGGGGCGAATATCAAGGGAGCCGGTACGGATGTGATCCGTATCCGTGGTGTTGAGACGCTTCATCGTACGGAGTATTCGATCATTCCGGACCAGATCGAGGCTGGTACGTTTATGTTTGCTGCTGCGGCTACTCGTGGTGATGTTACTGTTCGTAATGTTATTCCTAAGCATCTTGAGGCTACTACTGCTAAGCTTGAGGAGATCGGGTGTGAGGTTGAGGAGTTTGATGATGCGGTTCGTGTCCGTGCGCCGCATGTGCTTCATCGTACGCATGTGAAGACGTTGCCTTATCCTGGTTATCCTACGGATATGCAGCCGCAGATCGCGGTTACTTTGGCTTTGGCTGAGGGTACGAGTATTGTTACTGAGAGTATTTTTGAGAACCGGTTTAAGTATGCGGATGAGCTTTCCCGGATGGGTGCCAATATTAAGGTGGAGGGGAACTCTGCTATTATTGATGGTGTGAGGAAGCTTACGGGGGCGCGTGTGAGTGCGCCGGATCTTCGTGCGGGGGCTGCGCTTGTTATTGCGGGTCTGGCTGCTGAGGGTGTTACGGTTGTTGATGATATTGTTTATATCCAGCGTGGGTATGAGAATTTTGAGGAGAAGCTCAGGAGTCTTGGGGCTGAGATTGAGAGGGTTTCCAGTGAGAAGGAGATTCAGAAGTTTCGGTTGCGCGTTGGGTGATGGTTGGTGACAACTGGTAACGATTGATGATAATTGGATATTTGAGTTTTGGGAGAGTTCCTGGGTGTTTGGGCCTGGGGGCTCTTTTTTTGTGGGATGAATGGAGGGAGGGACGAACGGACAGGCTGCCAGCGGGGTGTGGCATCGGCGCTGCGTTGGATGTGGGTGGGGTGAGTTTTTTGCGATTTGTTGTGAGGGGATTGGGGGATAGAGGCTGTTTTGGATAGGGTGTGGTGTTTTTGTGTAATATTTAAATTTATTTTTGGAGTATTTTGGATTATAATTATGGAAAAAGATGGTTGGCCTGATTGGTTGAGGTTGACTGATTGACTGGTTGATTGATATCCGGAGTTTTGGTGACTGTTTTGTGGGACTTGATAGATGAGCTTCGGATGTGTGCTGATGTGACTTGAGAGAAGAGCTTCGGATGTATGCTGATGTGGCTTGAGAGAAGAGCTTCGGATGTGTGCTGATGAGGGTTGAGAGATGAGCTTCGGATGTGTGTTGATGTGGGGTGTGTGATGGGCTTCGGATGTGTGTTGATGTGGCTTGTGTGAGGGCTTCGGAGGTTTGTTGGTTTGTTTTTGAGGGTGGTCTTTTTGAGGGCTGCCTGGGTTTTGGTTTTGGAGGGAGTGGAGTGTATGTGTGATTATGTGGTTTTGCCGCTTTTGAATTCGTCTTTTGAGCCTGGGAGGGCTCGGGAGGTTGTTGAGGGGTTTGTGGATGTGGATTTGAGGAATATTGCGCGGGCTGAGCTTTTTTATTTTACGGGGCAGGCGGAGGAGTGTTGTGAGATCACGAGGGGGTATCTGTCCAGTAGGGTTATTGAGCTGAAGCTTTCGGCGTGTATTTTGTATGGGTATTCTAATCTGTCGCTGGGGAATGTGGCGGCGGCTAAGCGGGGGATGGAGGGGATCCAGTCCTGTGTGAAGATTGCTATGAAGAAGAAGGTTCCTAAGGATGTTTATGCGTCCTGTCTTCTGGCGGGGTATGTGGGAGCGGTTTTGCTTCATCTGCCTACGGATGGGATGCCTGCTTTTGGGGAGTACAGCAGGATGCTTCCTGAGGGGCTGAGGCTTTTTGCCACGTATGTGATGGCACACCATACTTATCTTAACGGGGAGATATGGAGTGCTTATGGGATGGGGAAGGCTGCTTTGTTTATGGCGGAGAGGTCGTATCCGATCAGTATGACGTATATCCACTGTATGATGGCGGTGTGTGCGATCAACCGAAAGCATAAGCAGGAGGCGCAGGAGGAGATGCTCCGGAGCTGGGAGCTGGCGAAGATGGATGGGTTTCTGGAGCCTTTTATTGAGCATCATGGGCTTTTGCGGGGGCTGATCGAGACTTGTATCCGGAACCGGGATCCGGAGGCGTATCAGCGGATCACGGAGGGTGTGATTTCTTTCAGCAGGGGCTGGATGGCGCTTCATAATCCGGAAAACCGGAGAAAGGTTACGGGGGAGCTGTCGACGATGGAGTTTTCTATTGCCATGCTGGCAAGTGGGGGATGGATCAATAAGGAGATCGGAGAGCATCTGGGGATTTCCATTAATACTGTTAAGCATTACCTTACGGATATCTTTTGCAAGCTGAATGTCAAGAAGCGGGATGAGCTGAAGAAATTCATGTTAAAATAGTGACAGAGGCACTTTTTTTTGAAAAAACGGGCCTTACAAAACAACTGGTAGTGTTGTATAATAAATATCACGAATAGTCAGATTTTATCGGAGAAATCAGACGAAAAGAACCAGTAAACGAGTAAGTTAAGAAGGAGGAGTTGAAGACTGATTCTCGATAGCATCTGATAATGTCAATATCCTTACCAAAAATGCCTGGTATATTGACACTACAATCACATAAGGGTAAAATATTGAAAAGGTGTAACCTGTTTACTCACCGGCTAAAAACATGAAGCTTTTTTAAGAGAAAGGAATATAAACAGAAGTAAAGTAATAAGAAATACAGTACACGTTAATGCACACATAGGAAAGCGGGAAAGGTATGAAAAAATTAAGGAATAATAAGATCAGAAAACTCCTGGCATTTATGGTGGCTTTGGCGTTGATGGTATCCTGTATGCCGAGTGCATATACGATCTCCGCGAGTGAGGCGTTCGGAGATGGAACGGAGGATATATTTACAGATGGCGAAATTACATCTGAACCAGCGGCCGAAGAATCGACACAGGATGTAAGCAGCGCTGACCAGGAGGAAACGGAACAGGCGCAGCAATTGACGCTTACATATGAAAATGATTCTGTTAAAGTAACAGCAGAGGCACTGGAGGACGGAGCTCTTCCGCAGAATACAGCATTGAAGGCTGACAGCGTAAACGAGAATTCATCCGTATCTTATGATACAGTTTCTCAGAAGCTTTCAGCAGCAGCTACAGACAAGGGCAGCAGCCTGAGAGGTTTTTTTGCGTATGATGTGTATTTTGCTGATGGCGACGGAAACAGAGTCGAGCCGAACGGCAGAGTCAGAGTAACTTTTGAGTACAAGACACCGGCAGCACCGGAGCTTACCGATGCAGCTAGCACGAGTGTAACCGTTGAGAAGCTTCATTATAACAGCAGTACCGGTGATACTGATGTTAACACCTTACAGGCCAACGAGGATCTGAAGGTTCTGAATGTCAACGAGGGCAAACAGATCCAGACACTTCAGGTTGAGACTGGCAACGCAGCTGTTTTTGCCGTTATGTGGGATTCTCCTGAGACAGCAGATGTCGAGGCGGAAGCTGTTTCCGGTAATGGGGACGAGGTGTCTATCGCATCAGAGGAGCTTACGGACGGAATGGATATTTCGGACGAGCCTGAGCAGGATGCAGCTGAGACACCGGCAGCAGAGAATCCGGAGGTAACTCCTGAGGCAGAGCCTTCTGAGGCTCCGGCGGAGAATCCGGATGCTGAACCTACCGAAGCGCCGGCAGAGGATCCGGATGTGGTGGAAGAACCGGCAGAGGATATTGCGAGCCCGGAGGAGGTTCCGGCAGCAGATGAGAATGGTGAGACAAGCCTGATCGAGGTTCTGGGAGACGATACGAATCTTCGTGTCAGCCCATCTATCGAGGCAGAGGTTCTGGCAACTGTAAACGCAGGAACACAGCTCACACTTCTGGATACCGTAACAGCAGAGGACGGAGCAACCTGGTACAAGGTTTCCTGGGAAGGAACCGAGGCTTACATAAGAAGTGATATGGCACAGGTTGTTGACAGCAGTGATGAGGCAGAAGAGCCTGAGGATATTCTGGAAAGCGAAGAAGTTTCTTATTCTCAGGAAGTTGGTAATGTAGTTGTAACTGCAACAGCAGCGAAGGGCGTTATTCCGGAAGGTGCACAGTTTGTTGTGACTCCGATCGAGAAAGGTTCTGACCAGTATGCAGATATAGAGAAACAGCTTCACGAGGGTGCAGAAAATGAGAGTTATACAGTAGCAGGTTTTCTTGCATACGATATTAGTTTTCTGAATGACGATGGAACTAAGATCGAACCGCAGAACGGAAGTGTCAGGGTATCTATAGCCTACAAAGAAGCAGAAATCCCAGAAGATGTAGCTGAAACAGATACAGCACAGGAAAACATGAATGTATCTCTGGTACATTTTGTGGAGGATGCAAATGGTAATGTCACAGAAGTTGTTAATATGAGCAACGATGGACAGGCTGAAGTAAGTACAACCGACAATGGAGAGATTGAAAGTGCAAACTTTGAAACAGAGAGTTTTTCTACTTTCTCAGTTGTATGGTTGGCAGATGATTTCACTTCTGTACAGACAACTAGTAGTGATGATAAGGAGAGTACTGTTGATAGTGCTGCCAGTGGTATTACTATCAATATGTTTAATTATAATACTGCTGAAATAAATAAAGGTCATTCTTTGCAGTTTAGTAATGGAAGGGATGGAGTATGGGATTATAATGCGTGGACAGGGTCAGCTAATCCCTATTCTAACATTATGAAAAAGACATTGGGCAAAGATTCATATCCGGTATTAAATAAGGGGAATGAGGAGAGTAGTTCGTATTTATTCTCAACAGATTCAGGTACGGGCAAGACGGTTTATAGTGATGCAAATTACTTATTTAAAAAAGATGCAGATGGTTACTATGAATATGATAGTGCTAAAAATTTTGCACAGTTTGATGAAAAGACAAAACATTTTACTGTATATAAGGTACCAGGAAGTTCTACAAATGCAATAAACCTACAAAAAGATTCGGGTAATAAGCCGCATGGAAGTTTCTTTCCATTCAATACATTAGGTGATTCTATTTACGAGGGGATTCATGAAATTTCAGGAAATTCACCAGATTTCCATTTTGGTATGACAATGTCAGCTAAATTCATTCAGCCAAAAGACGGAAAAATTAATGGTAATAATATGGTATTTGAGTTTTCTGGAGATGATGATGTATGGGTTTACATCGATGGCGTTTTGGTGTTGGATATTGGTGGTATTCATAATGCAGCATCTGGCTCTATTAATTTTGCTAATGGCAACGTTACAGTTGGTAACAATAATAATCTAAATTTAAGAAAATTATTTGCTGATGCAAATGAAGAAGGAGATTTTGTTAGCGGAGAGAATCGTTTCGCAGATTATACAATGCATACAATTAATTTCTATTATCTCGAAAGAGGTGAGGGTGATTCCAACTGTAAGCTTAAGTTCAATCTTCCAACAGTTCCGAAGAAGTCGGTTACGGTTGAAAAACAGTTGAGTAATACGGATAAAGAGAAGTATGCAGATGTAGAGTTTAAATTTCAGTTACTTGTTAAGAATGCCCAAGGGAAGTATGTTCCATCAAATACTAAAGGTATTTTAAGCGATGGTAAAATGTTGAGTTCAAGAGTGAAACAATAAATAACGTTTCCTACAATAATGTGTTTACGTTGAAACCTGGTCAGCATGCAACTTTTTCTGGACTTGAGGAAAATAAGAATTATAAGGTTCAAGAACTTGATGTATCAGCTGACAAATATGAACAGGTTTTAATCAATGGGAAAAATGCAACAAATCAGAATGGAAATGTTATTTCTAGTGAAGCTACAGTTGACAGTAGACAATGGGTAACGGTTACCAATGTACTTGCCAGTGTTGCAGAACTTGATTTCAAAAAAGTTAATACAAAAGGCGAGGCTTTATCCGGAGCAGGATTTACTCTTACTTCTCAGGATGACAATTCTAAAACTTATACAGCAGAGTCAGGTGATGATGGAATCATAAAATTTGAGAATCTTCCTTTAGGAACTTATACTTTAACAGAAACGAGGGTTCCGAATAAGTATGAGAATCGAAATACCTGGATCGTAAAAGTTGAAAAGGATGAAGCAGGTACTGCTGTTGCCACACTTTATGAGGCTGATGGTAAAACAGTAGTTAAGAAAGATTCGAAGGATAGCTATTATCACATTGTAAACTATACGCATCAGGAACTGATCGAATCTGATGTGGAATACTCGAAGAAGGCACATGTTATAGACTGGGAGAACAGAACGTATAAGATTGATATCTCTGCAGCGTCTAAGTGTAGAAGCCAATCAACTGTAGTTACTGGAGCAGCAGATATAATGCTTGTATTGGATGTATCTGGTTCAATGAATAATTCTATACCTGTTGATTACAAAAAAGTAGCAGATAATACAGAAGAAGGAAGAAGTAGCTTAAAATCTGGTAATACATATTATTTAAAATATAATAACAAGTATTATCAGATACGGAAATATGATAATAGATATTATATTTACAAAAAGGGTTATTATGATATATCAGAGGATCAGTATAAAAATTGTGAAATTTTTATAAAACTGGCGACAAGACTTGATGCATTAAAAGAATCCGTTAAACAGTTTATAAATTCGACTGCTGAAAAATCATCAAATAGTAAGATTGGAATTGCCACATTTAGTTATGATGAGAAGGGAACAACAACTGATTTATTGGAACTTAAGAATAATAAGGATACATTAATTAACACAGTAAGCGGATTAAATGCAAATGGAGGAACTGATCCTAATTTTGGCCTTAACAATGCATATAATAAATTAACTGCGGCAACTGAAAATGGTGATACACTTCCTAAATATGTTATTTTATTTACAGATGGAGAGCCAACGGGAAATTCTAGCGATAGTTCACAGGGAGCTTCTTGGAGCAATGATGCACAAAAGAGAGCAGAAGTTACAGCAAAGAAGTTAAAAGACAAAGGAGTTAGCATATATACCATAGGCTTTGCACTTTCATCGAAGGCTGAGAAATTCCTAGCGGGCGATGGATCAAATGATTATCCGGGAATCGCATCCAGTGCGGAATGTGCTAAGACAGCGGATGATGCAGCTGGTCTGAGTGAACTGTTCAGAACATTTGAGCAGACGATCTTTAATGACGTTGATATTACAAATGCGACCATTACCGATACGATTGATCCAAGATTTGATCTTCTTGATGATGCCGGAAAGATCATTACTGAAGAATCGCTTGCAAATGGACCTCTTACACTTGCAAATGGCGGAGTGGTAAGGCTGGTTAATGGAAACTTGCAGGTACAGTGGACGAATGTTACAATCCCAAAAAAGAAGAAAAATAATCCATGGACTAAATCTCTTAATATTAAAGCGAAAGATACTTATATTGGTGGAAATGATGTTACGACCAATGTGAGGGAGGGATCCAATATTACGTTTGGTAATGAGAAGATTTATTTGCCACAGCCGAAGGTTAATGTAAATGCCAAGATTTTTATCAATGATAAAGAGATTACCATTTACAAGGGTGATACGATTCCGACAGATGGAGAAATTCTGAATAAGTTATTTAAAGCGAGTGACGTAACATCGTATAAAGATGGGAAGGTTGGAACCGCAGACATTGTTAATATTCAGTTGAAGTGGTACAAGAATCCGAAGTGTACGGAGCCGGTTGCAACAGATACAAAGGGAAATCCTGTATATGATTTGGGTCAATTAAGTGATTCAGATAAACAGCCAACAGCGGACACAAATTACTATCTTAAAGTAACGTATAATGCCGGAGCTCCATCGGAGGGAAGTAAAAAAAATACAAATAACAATGTTGCTGGTGGAGAGGATAATATTCAGGAAGCAATAAATGAGAAGAAGAGTAACAATCCTTATGGAATCTACACAATCCATGTAATTTCCGGTAAGATTGATATTATCAAGAAGGTAGAGGAAAAATCCTCTGTGGATCGAGAATTCCAGTTTAATGTAAAAACAGAGGATGGAGATGATGCGTTTAAAGGTAAGGGTAAAACATTTACGCTTACGGTCTCGAAAGACTCTCTTACCGGAGAACTTACTGATGCTGACAAAAAAACGTTGGAAAACCTTTCAAGAGGTACTTATGTTGTATCTGAGGTGAATGTTCCAGATGGTTATAAGATTGCAGGAACTGATATCGCAGTTGAAACAAATTGTCAGAATTCAGTGGAAAACAATGAAACAACGTTTGTTTTAGGAAATAGTAAACAGACGCCTAACACGGATGTTATTTCATCAGAGTACACATATAATCCGAATGACGGAGGTGTATTGGGCAAGGTTTCCTACATCAACGAGTATTCTGTAAATCTTGACCTGAAGAAAGTTGATTCTAGTGGTAATAATGAATTGAGTGGAGCAGAGTTTACACTGGAAGTAAAAGATGGTACTACAGGGCAATTTGACGGTAATGCTTATAAGCCATTCGAGATTGACAAAGATACTGTTGAGTTGAAGGATCTGAAACCTGGATTGTATAAACTGACAGAAATTAAAGCGCCAAAAGGCTATTCATTATTAGAAACAAGTATCTATTTCCAGGTAAAACTTGGAAAAGTTACGCTTGTTAAAGAAGATGGAACCCCAATCGAAGTTCAACCTCAGTCAATGTGGACTTTGGATGAAGATGGTAATGTTTTGACAATTAAAAACACGAAACTTTATTCATTACCAAACTCCGGTGGTCCGGGAACCTATGGATTTACAATCAGTGGTGTAGCGATTCTTGCAACTGCACTCCTGTTGTTTATAAATAATAAACGAAGGGAGGAAGAAGCAAAGAGATCGTAACACATTAATTGTAAATGGCCGATGAAGGGCGAAAAAGAAAAATGCAGAGAAAGAAAGGAGCAAACCTTATGAAAAATTTATTTAAGAAAATCAGTGCAATACTGATGGCAGCAATTATGGTGCTGGCTATGGCATCTACAGCATTTGCAGCTGATGCAGCAACAACTACAACGGGTAGTATTACCGTAACTGGTTTAACTGCAAATGATAATACTACTTTGAAGGTTTATAAAGTAGTTGGTTTTGATGAAGAGAACAGTGACTGGACTATTGAGAGTTGGGCACAGAATCATGCGATTAATACTAATCATGTAGTTAATATTGACTGGGAAGCACTGAAAAGTGTTAATCCACTTCCAACTCCTGTGCAAGAAATCCCAGTTCCGGCTAATTCAACGACATATACAATTGATGGACTTGAAATTGGTGCGTACATGATTATTGCGACAGGTGATCATACAACATACAATGTTATGGGTGAGGCACCTTATGGTTATGATGCTAACAATTTAATCGTTCCAGCTGCAAAAACAATCAATGCTAAATCTTCAGCGTATCAGCTTACCAAAACATTAGTTAATGGTGATCAGATATTCGTAGCAAAAGGTGAAGAAGTAAAATTCAATATTGATACTACATTCCCAAGTTATGCGCTTAATGCAACAAATAGAGCATTCTGGATCAAAGATACTCCAACAGGTATGAAAATTACAGGAATTAAAGTACTGGTAAATGGATCTGAAGTAAAAGTTAATGATGCATATACATTAGACCAAAAATTAGCAACAACAGAAGCTGTGACTGTAAACTTCAAAGATACTTATATTGGTAGTGCTAATCTTCATGCTGGACAGAGTGTACATGTTGAAGTAACTGGTGTTATTACAGATGATACAGAATACAAAAATGAAGCTGAGACAAATAATTCCCACGACAAACCTAATGTACCAGGTTACTCTGGATCTATCAGAATTAATAAAACTGATGATTCAAAAGAGAACCCAAAGGTTCTGAAAGGTGCAACATTCCAGATTAAAAAACAGGGTGAGAATGCTCCGATTCAGTTTGTAAAAACGAATACAGGTGTTTATACAATGGTTACATCTGACACAGATATGACTGACAAAACTGCTGTAGCAGATGTAGAAGCAACTGAAGGAACTGTTTTAGTAAAAGGTCTTGGCGCAGGAACTTATGTGATTACAGAGACAAAAGCACCAAAAGGATATAGTATTAATACAAATATCGATAATGTAACACTTACAAAAGATAGTGCTGAAACTCGAAATGTAACTCTTCCTGTAACCGATACCAAACTCGGCGCTCTTCCATCCACAGGTGGCATGGGAACATACCTCTTCACTATCATCGGTGTTGTAGTTATGGCTGGCGCTGCTGGTGCTTTCTTCATCAGCCGCAGAAAAGGATCTGAGGAGTAATCGTTTGATTGCCGGATCGATTCGATTCAAAAATTATTTATAAGCAACGACAAAGCAAGTATTAAAACAGAATAGTTTCTGATTATTCTGTTGAAGAAATCATTACCGCCCGGCCCCTTCGGGGGCCGGAATGGTAATACAACAGTATGGAGAAACCTATGAGAAAGAATAAGAAGAAAAATTATATTGGACTTGGTTTGCTGTTTCTGATAGGGTTGTCCATACTGCTGTATCCAATGGTCAGTGATGCCTGGAACCGGTACAGGGACAGCCTGCTGATCAGTAATTATAGCAGCAGTGTTTCTTCGGATGAGAATGCGGAGAAGATTGACAGCATGTGGAAGGCAGCGCAGGAGTATAATGAACAGATCAAGCAGGAAAGTGTGCCGGATGCTTTTTCCGTGAGGGATGGCCAGACGGACAGTACATATGAGTCTCTTCTGAACCTGAATGGTGATGGAATGATGGGGTATGTGGAGATTCCTGTGATCGATGTGAGCATTCCAATCTATCATTACACGACAGATGAGACTCTGGAGAAGGGCGCTGGTCATTTGTTCGGCAGCAGTCTTCCGGTTGGCGGCAAGAGTACCCATTGTATTTTGTCGGCACACAGAGGTCTTCCAAGTGCGAAACTTTTTACAGATCTGAATCTTGTGGAAGAGGGAGATGTTTTTTACCTGCATGTGCTGGGTAAGACGCTTGCCTACGAGGTGGATCAGATTCTTACCGTTCTTCCGGAGCAGACAGAGTCTCTGGGTATCACGGATGGGGATGATTATGTAACGCTGGTTACGTGTACGCCTTATGCGGTGAATACGCACAGACTTCTGGTGAGGGGACACAGAGTTCCGATGAAGGCTGCGAAGGCGGTTCAGAAAACAGAGAAGAAGGTTACCGGAATCACCAATCCGACGCTTCCGATGCTTGCTCTCTGTGTTGTGATCGGAATTGTGATCGCGGTGATCCTGGTTGCCGGTATCAATTCTGTTCAGAACAAAAAACGACGCAGGAAATGATTTATGGCTAAAAAGAAAAAAAAGAAAAAGAGTAATGTTGTCCTGAACATCATGATTGCCCTGGTGTTTCTGGCGGGGGCGGGTGTGTTCCTTTATCCCACGATCAGTGATATGTGGAACCAGTATCGAAATGCCCAGCTGGTCAGTAAGTACGAGGAAGCGGTAACGGAGCTTTCGGACAACGACTATGACAGGCTGTGGAAAGAGGCGAAGGAGTATAATGCCGAGCATCCGGTGAATGCCATTGTAGATGCTTTTGAGGAAGAGGATACTTATGAGCTGAGTCATCCTTATGACAGGGTTCTGGATCCGAACGGTGATGGTCTGATGGGGAGTATCGAGATCCCGAAGATCAAAGCCAGACTGGCGATCTATCATGGACTGAGCAAAACGGTCCTGGAAAAGGGTGTCGGTCATGTGGAGGGTACCAGCCTTCCCATCGGAGGCAAGAGCACCCATGCGGTTCTGGCGGCGCATCGAGGTCTTCCTAACGCAAAGCTTTTTACAGATCTGGATCAGATGGAAAAGGGAGATATTTTTATCCTGCACATTCTTGGCAAGCATCTGGCCTACAAGGTGGATCAGATCAAGACGGTGCTTCCGGATGAGACCAGTGACTTGGATATTATCGAGGGTGAAGATCATGTGACTCTGATCACGTGTACCCCTTATGGAGTTAACACCCACAGGCTTCTTGTCCGGGGAGTGCGGACGAAATATGTGGTGGAAGATACAAAGAATGACGAAACGATACCGCAGAAGCTTGCTGTTGTGGATCCGAAGAGGGTTCTGGCCGGCGGCGCTGCAGTGCTTGTTGTTCTGATCCTGCTGATTTATCTGATCGTCCGTCATAGGGACAAAAAACGGAAAAAGAAGCAGCTTTCAGAAAGGAAAGAGGAGGCAGAGAGCGATGAAAAATAGAAGAAAGCAAGGGAAAATATTCCGGAGCCTTCTGGCTGTTCTGATGCTGACGGCTATGCTGGTCACGAGTGTTTTGCAGCCGGTTTTCGCCGGGGATTATGAAGCTGGAAAAACAGGTAATCTGACGTTGACGGTTCAGCAGGCGGATGAGGAGGGAAACCAGACTCCGCTGCCGGATGTAGGGCTGACGATCTACAAGGTTGGCAGTGTGAATTTTGATGGCAATGTGCATTTCGTGTTGGATGAGGCACTGGCTGCCGCAGCAATCGATTTTGATTCCATCACGACGGCTGATGGCTGGTATGAAGCGGCAGAGAAGCTGGCGGCTATGATCGTCAGCGGAAGCGTGGATGTGTGGGGTATGTCCAAGTCCTCTGATGCAGAGGGGAATATGACTTTCGCTGATCTGGCTGAGGGTATGTACCTGGTGGTGCAGACAGATGGAAACAGCAGTGTTATGGTTTCACCGATGCTGATCTCCGTTCCTTTTGCAGATCAGGAGCAGGGCTGGATGTACGATGTACAGGCTTATCCGAAGTCTGTAAGTAATCCGCAGAAGCATACACAGATCCAGGTTACGAAGAGGATCTATAATGTTGATGAGAACGACAATGTGATTCCTCTGGAAACGAAGGAGGATGTAACTTATAATGTTGGGCTTTACCTTGATCCGGATGGAGAGGCCCGTTACGGAGAAATGCAGAAAATCCATATCCAGAATGCTTCCAGTGGTACAGCTACATGGACGGATGTTCCGGATGGCACCTATTATGTATTTGAGCTGGATGAGGATGGAAATCTTCTTCAGCAGAATACGAAGATCAAGGTGGATGATGAGAATCTTTACTACTACAATGTAACGAAGCCGAATGGTGAGAGTGAAGAGAAGTCCAATCAGGTTGTGATCGGTGGAGATAGTGGTGTTACTGAGGCTGCGGCTTATGTAAATAACTATTATACAAAGATTTCCGATGTATTTAGCCGTAACGGATATATCAACATTAAGAAGAATGTGATGATTGATGGTGTTGCTTCTACTGTGGATGATACGTTCTATGCTGGTTTGTTCTCCACTGAGAGTAACGGTGAGCTGACGCTTGAGAAGGTAGTGACTCTGAAACAGAATGGTAGTGTTCAGGTAACAGTGGATCTTCCAACAGATCAGGAGATCAACAGTGTTACTTATACTGTTCTGGAGACGGATAAGGATGGAAATCCGGTTGATGATGATACCTTTAAGTATACAGTTACCGGTCAGGGTGAGGTTACACTGAATAATGATAACCGATATACTGTAACAAAGGAGATCACCAACAGTCTTTCTTCTGAGCCGACACCGATTCCGACTGCTACACCTGGTGGAAATCATGGTGGAAATGATCGGATCACTCCGATCCCGAATAACGGCACAGCGGGCGGAACTGCTCCGAACGATACCAGCGGTACAGCAAGACGTTCTGTAAAGACCGGCGATGATACACCGATCGGCGTATGGGTTGGAATCCTTGCAGCAGCGATCATTGTTGGCGGTGGTGCAGCTTATGGAGTTAAGAGAAAGAAGAAAAAATAAATAACGGATCATTCTGAAGGATGATCGATGGAAGAACCGGGCGATGTGGATGCCCGGTTCTTTTTTTGGAATATTTACGTATTGGGGATGAAAAAGCAGCGGGTGATATTTTTTCTCGAAAATTGCTCTTGACATTTTGGTATGATAAGTATATTGTATGTGTTGCAGTAAATTTCATAAAAGATAGCCTTTTATTCAGAGTGGTGGAGATACAAAGGATCTGTGAAGCCACGGCAACCCCGGATAACCCAGGAAGGTGCCAACCTGAGCGAGCAATCGAACAATAAGAGGATTGTTTACAGAATTTAAACAGTCCGGATTGTACGGGCTGTTTTTTATGTATATAACCGTTGTTTTATTACAAAAGGAGAAGATCATGGAGAAAATTTTATTTACATCTGAATCTGTAACTGAGGGTCATCCTGACAAGGTCTGCGACTCTATTTCCGATGCGATCCTTGATGCTATGATGGCACAGGATCCGATGAGCCGTGTTGCATGTGAGACTGCTACTACAACAGGTCTTGTACTTGTTATGGGTGAGATTACAACAAATGCATATGTAGATATTCAGAAAATCGTAA
>ENA-ORVC01001785-ORVC01001785.1-human-gut-metagenome-genome-assembly--contig:-NODE-1785-length-16592-cov-7.103102_pt1 | contig 16592 bp, 16 predicted proteins | sample MGYA00242092_ERZ509234 | MGnify/ENA primary metagenome ERZ509234 (study PRJEB26280, sample SAMEA2338800) | human gut metagenome | biome: human gut; feature: human-associated habitat; material: faeces... | reverse complement strand
TAGGGTGGTTTCGTTCGTGTGATTATGTGCAGTAATTTATTGAATTGCTATAGTAGCATAACACATTCATAAAAACAATTATACCTATCACACCATGAAAACAAGCGGTTCCTACAATTGCCCGCCCATGCTCATCGCGCCCTTCCTTTGAAAGAGCATATGCAAAAAAGAGAATGGTAAGAACTATCGTCAATATCCAATTGAACCATGTAAAACCTGTACTACTCATTAGCTTATATATATAATCGCCCATTACTCTACCTCCGAAAAGTCAAATAAGTCTTCAATCGTTACCTCAAATACCTTTGCAATACTATATGCCAACAACATAGACGGATTATAACGATTTCTCTCAAGCTGCATAATGGTCTGTCTTGAAACACCAACCAAATCAGCAAGCTCCTGCTGCGTCATACGCTTAGTGGCACGATATATATGAATTTTGCTATCAAATGTGTATTTACTCTTTCCTGCCACTTACTCACCGCCTTCCTGAAATTTCTGTTTTCTAGTATAACATATTTCTTGCATATAGTAAAATATAAATTCAAAAGGGTACAGGATATAATCGCCTAAAAAGAACCATTATTCCTTACTCGTTATTTTTTACTTTTGTATTTATCCGCAGCAATCCCGCAACAGCCCTTATGTAGCCATTTTTAATCTTTTTCTATACAAGCATACCGTCATCACCGCAATATTCTAATTATTCTTTTCGGATTTACTTCTCAAAAAGCTATATTTTACCTCAAATCCTCTTTTGCGAAAAGGTACAACCGCATTTTCCGTTTTGCGGAAAAGTTCTGATCTCCCCTTAGTTATGCGAAAAGGTGGGGGCTTCTTTTTCTGAAGTTTACCCCACCCTTTTATTCTTCCATGAGTATGAACCATTCGTCCAAGAAGCACACAAATTTTATGTACTCTGATTTCTGCATGAGCCGGATTTTCCCCACATATAGGGCTTGTTTCGGGCTTTTTCTACCACATAATGTACCCTCGAACCGTTTTCAAGCCCGATACTTCGTGAAATCGGACACCACTATACGCAAGCATTATATCCCCTCATCAGTTTCTGCTTCCGCTATCCTCTCTGTTTCCTCTAACGGAAAGTTCGGTATCTCCTCCAGCAGTTTCAGAGCTATCTCCTGCTTTAAATCCTCATCCACGTAACTCTTTACACTGCCGTCCGGTTGCTTTTCTTTCACTGTGGCAAGCTCTGTCATATAATCATCGTAATATCTAAGAACTCGTTCCGTTGCCCATTTCTCCCCGGCAACTGCCGCTTTGATGATTTCATAAGTCAATGTATTCTGCTGATCGCCCATAACTCCGTACCTCCAAGCTGATATACTGCTAACAGCATACCATAGCTGTGAGAAAAAAGCATCCGCCAGTCACTGACAGATGCTCTCACACCCTAATTTACTTTCTCTTTAATACACTTCATCAAAATATCCAATGAACACCGACATCCGAATCAACCCATCTTTCATCGAAAATGTTACGTTCTCCGCCCGCTCCGCAATTTCCTTTAGCAGTGTCAATGACTCCCGGTCGCAGAATTCAAAATGCGCCAGGTATAGGTCAATAGTGGCCTGCCATTTCTGGTAATCTACCTCGCCTCGGATTCTTCCTCCGAACTGCCGGACGTAAGCGTCACACTCGCCAAGCAAATATTCATAATCAGCTTTTTCTTTGGGAACCACACGCTTTGGGATTTTATCCATTTCTTCCTGGTACTTCTGAAAGAATCCAACCTCCATCAATGTGTCCAGAAAATCCTTTCCTTCTGACTTATCGCTTCGCTCCCTGAATTCCTCTCCGTAGTCTTTTTCGTATATTTCGTTTTCCATGCTTCGCACCCTTTCCTATAGAATAATTTACCACTACGGGTAGGATGTTACCATAGATTTCTTATTATTCGTTGTCATGAGAGATAACTTTATGGGTCTATATTGATAAGTTTATCGGTCTTTTCTTTAAATCCCGAACCCTTCTGCCCATGCTTTCAGTTCTTCCGCACTTGCATCCGCAGGGAATCGCTTTCCTTCCTTTAATTCCGCTCCCGGACAGGAAACCGCCAGTTCCTTGTTTGTGTTCCCCATACCGCTGCTGCCCGAAGTTGCCAGTGGAATAATCGTCTTTCCAGTCAGTTCATATTGCTCTAGAAACGTGTTCACAATAGTCGGAACGACGTACCACCAGATAGGGAAGGCTGTGAAAATCACGGAATACTGCTCCATATTCTCCACTTTGTTTGCAACGGCAGGCCGGAATGACCTATCATTCATTTCCACACTGCTGCGGCTCTTTTTATCCATCCAGTCCAAATCAGCATCCGTATATGGAACCTCCGGCTGGATCTCATGTAAATCTGCCCCGATAGCCTCTGCAAGCCGCTTCGCCAGTTTTGCTGTTATGCCGCTGGCACTGAAATACACTACTAATACCTTGCTCATAATCAATACCTCACCTTTCCTAAAAATCATATTTTATCGCTACGTTGTACCATAGAATACCATAAATCCGAGGCAAATGCACCCTATCGTTTTTTGAGTATGGGTAATCGTTAAATTTGAACCCTCAACGCTCAAAGGGTGCATTGTATCAATTTATGGTACGCAAGCCAGTGAGAGGGTGAGCCAATGAATATCTATACAGCTAGATGATTCAAGACTTCTTATCTTCCCAATCTCACGCCTCGCACCTCTAACATACCAGTTATTCTCTTTCCCGCTGGTCTAAATACCAAGCAAATCTCCTTGATTTTCTTCCAATCGTCAGCATCTTCCATAAAATCTTTTAGAAAAATTGATATTTGCTTTTCTTTTCCTACTTCCAGCGGAACTATCTGCTTATACATTTCAATTGAATACCCTTTAATTTCTATCCACATACTGATTTTCTCATCTGCCATTAAAGAATAATCAATCAGCAAACGGTATTCATTAAGAACATATCTTACCCAATCTCTGGTTTCAGACGTCATTCTAATGCTACACCCAACAAACTCATCCATGCACGGATCTACATTCTTCTCAGGTACATCAATTATAAGACATAATCTATTTGCTTCTTTCTCAAGCTGAAGAACAGACTTTTTCAAGTTATTATAATACAGCTCAACATTATCTCTCAATTCTATTTCAAACTGTTCTTTTAAAGCAACATAGTTTCCAATTGGTGTATAAATATCATTTTCGTCCACATGAATCCAGCATGTGTTGGCTGGATACATCTCAATGACTGTACTGATGCTTATTGAAATACTCTGAAACAGTTCCTCCTTATCATGCCACATTTTTACCATCTTATTGCTCATAACCTTCTTGCGGAACTTTTTTAACTTTTTTCGCATTTTATCTGTTATTTCTCTATCACCAGACGGTAAACTATCTGGATCATCATTGACAAAGGCAACCACACGCTTGTGATTTTTGACCGCAAAATCATACTCCATCTCTGTATAACTGAGTCCAGTATCTTCACAAATCGTTCCATATTTTCCTGCAACAATTAACAGATAATAATCTGATTCATAGATAACAGGCTTAATCATCTCAAATTGATTTTCTCCAGTGGCTGAAAATAATTCCATTCCAGCTGGTATCTGTCTAAGCTTCATAATAGTATCAATGGCAACTTGACGCTCATATTTTAAATCATTATATGTAGAGCTCACAAATATCTGATATTTCTTATTCATAATTCTTCACCATAAAATTTATCACTAATTTTGTTCCTTGGATAATCCAGATGCAATCTTCCCTAATGCAATTGATACTTTTTTCTCTGCTTCAGCTTTTTTTCTCTTTTGCTCCCACTGTTCAAGAATCATAAAAATACATTCTTGAATTATCGGAAAATATGAAAGGCAATCTTCTTCACTCAGCTCATGAATCCCTTTGCTAATGATACCATAAATAACACTATTAGAAACAAGTAGATTTGGTAAATAACCTTTAAGCAATTTTATGCGATCAACTACCTTTTTTCCATCATATTCTTCCTGTATAATAGCTTTATCATTAATAGCATTATTCTTTGCCACTTCAATCAAACGCTCCAATACTCTGCGAAGATATACATACGAACCCACTCCAATCCCCTGTGCATAAAGCCCGATAGCCCTTCGTATCTCTTTCATATCCTCTTTCGACAATACTTTTTGATATTGCTTTAATTCAGGGAAAGACAAATCAGCAAATGACGGATACTGACCTATCTTTTTAAATGTTGTATTATCTGCAAGCACAATAAAATCTAAATGATGATTCTCATTCAGAGAACAGACATACTTAAATACAATTAACCTAGCTTCTTCATCTATCTGCCAATTTTTCCATTTCCATTCCTCATCGCCTTCTATCTCTGTCTGCTTACGATAAACAGCTGTGGAACCAAACACCATGTCTTGAAGATTCTTAATCTCTACCGACAAATTATTTTCATGTATTATTCCTCTATCATCATCTCTCCAATAATACATTATCGGATTTGTCGAAAAAATACGCTTTTCTTTGCACTCCGTGCAAAAACAATCTATTTTGACGTTTCCACCTAACAAATCTATAAGTTCACCGATATTTTCCTCTTTAATATCCATGCTATCATACAATCCAGCATTCATCAAAAAATTTGCAAATGTATTCTCCATCTTTCTCAACATCCTTCACAATTAAAATAAAAAAGTTTCTAAGTCCATCTCGTCAACTCGACCTGCTAATATCCAACCTGTCAACTCAACCTACCCATTTCGCAAGCTGTCAACTCAACCCTACGCCATTTTTCCAAGTAGATATGTTTCCTATAACGGTTAAAACTGCATTTTCCGGGCGTATTGCTCTGTGTCCAAAATCTGCTCCACCCACGGAAATCCCTTGTTTTCAAGCCTTTTTCGTACATCTACTTCTCGACTTTTGACATCAAACATACGACCTCGACATGCACAGTCTCACAAAATTGATCCACTGCCGTCATTTTTTCAACCGTATACCCTCTCTGCTGTATCAACTCTAAATCCCGCGCCAAGCTTGTCATTTTACATGAAATATATACGATACGATCCACTCCATAATCCAAGATCTTCGGTAATGCCTTCGGATGGATTCCATCTCTTGGCGGATCTAATATGATCACATCCGGTTTCTCCTTTATATCATCAAGCACTTCAAACACATCCCCGGCAATAAACTCACAATTAGAAAGTCCGTTCCTTTCTGCATTCTCTTTTGCCGCTTCCACTGCTTCTTCTACAATTTCTACGCCAATCACTTTTTTTGCCACAGGAGCAAGCACCTGACTGATCGTGCCTGTTCCGCTGAACAGATCAAACACCGTCAGATCATGGATATCGCCTATGTATTCGCGCACTGTTTCATAAAGCACTTCCGCCCCCTTTGTATTTGGCTGAAAGAAGGAGAACGGTGTGATCTTAAATTGTAATCCGAGCAGTTTTTCATAAAAGAAATCCTGTCCATATAAAACCCTCGTCTCATCGCTTTTTACAACATCTGACAAAGAATCATTCAAAATATGAAGAATACCTACGATTTTCCCTTCAAGCGGAAGCTGTAAAAGCTGTTCTGTCAGTTCTGATAAGTCATGTTCTTCCTGCGTTGTTGTGACAAGATTGACAAGGATCTCTCCTGTCGTATCTCCCCGTCTTAAAAGTAAATGTCTTAAATATCCGACATGCTGCATCTTTTTATAATAACTGACTTTCCGCTCTTTAAAATACTCTAATACGCACACGAGAATTTTATTCATATCTTTATGCACGAGTTTACAGTCGGATGCGGTCAGCACATCATAAGTACTTCCTTTTTTATGAAGTCCGAGCGACAAAGGACCATCTTTATATTCATCTCCGAATGAGAATTCCATCTTATTTCTATATGCAAATTCTTTCGGACTTGCCTTCACACCTTCAAACAAATACTCGCCGTCCACAGCTTCATCCATAATTCTTCGGATCTGTCCTTCTTTCATTTTCATCTGTTCTTCATACGGCATTGTCTGATACATGCATCCGCCGCATGCCGGAAAAATACTGCATACAGGTTTCCTCGTTTCAAGAGAGGAATTTTCCAGAACTTCTAACAGCCTGCCTTCTGCATTCCCTTTTTTAAATTTATTTATAATGAATCGCACTTTTTGCCCCGGTACTGCATTTTTTACAGTCACATATCTGGCATCTTTACCTTCTTCTTCAACTTTCACAAGTCCTTTATTCGGAAAATCTACTCTTTCAATTATTCCTTCAAAAATCTGCCCTTTCTTCATAAGCTTTTCCTTTCATAATAATTTTTCTTTTTAACACAGCAGAAAATTACCGCATTAACTCTTACTCTTTTATCAATTTTTCTGTTAACTTTTATGTCAATCCTTCATCCATATATCATTGCAAAGCAGACACCTTTTCAACTGCAAAACAGGCAGGGTGCAGTTTCATCCACACTCTGCCTGTATATTCTGTTTTACTTTTGCAAACAGTTTCTTACACCTGATCGTCTTCGCTGAAATAATCATCGAAGTCATCGTCAAAATCATCTTCAAACTCTTCCAAATAATCCGGTGTAAAGAAACGATACACTGCGTAAGCGATTCCTGCAACTGCTGCCACTGCTCCAATAATTGCCAATACCCAGATCACTTTATTTTTCTGACTTTCCGCCTCTTTTTTGTGCAGCAGATCATTCAGTTTTGTCTCGGCGATAAATTCTTCTACTTTGCTCATAATCTACGTCCTTTCTCTGTTCTGAAAAACAGTCTTTACTTTCTCAATATTATAACACTAACCGCTTTATATTACTACTGATTTTGAGCAAATTCTAAACAGTAATTTTAAGCCCAGTAATTTTGAGCAAGCTCTAAACACTAATTTTAATAATTCTAATAAGCAATCTTTAAATAAATTTCTAAAGCAATTTCTCAAATAGAACAATTCAGCTGCTGCATCCTTGATCGGTCGTTTTTAATGTCTTCGTTTTTTTCGTTTCCAAGTAGCATATAAAATACAGACAGACGCCGACATAATCAAAATCGTTTGCTTCATATATACCTTATTATCTCCGGTTTTTACCGTAACTTCTTCTTTTTTCAAAATAGATACTGTCTGTTCCTGATTTCTCAGATCTCGATGTGCATCAATCAAACAATCACCGAGATACAATACTTCAAAAACTACAATTCTTTTCCCCGGAAATTTTCTTGAATCAACATCAAATTCCATTGTAATCCCGTCTTTTGCGTCTTTCCCTTTAAATGTTTTTTCTGATGTTACCGGTTTCCCGTCCTGAAGCAGTTCTTTTCCTGTATCTGCATCCATCAATATGCCTTTCATCGTATAAGATGCATTTGCTTCCATATATTTAAAATTGACTGTATCGCAGATAATATGTTCCTCTCCTGCAATAATTTCTTTTGCCTTGCTTTCTTTCCAAACGGCGTGTGTATCCGTGATCCGTGTATGATGATTTTCAATCTCCAGAATTTTTTCCTGTTCTCCTTCTACTGTTCCGTCTTCCCTGATCTGAAACTCCCACACTTCTTCATTTTTTATATATCCTGTCAAAGGTTCAGACTCATAAAGACAGTAGACTCCCGGACGCAGATAAGAAAGATGTATTTCTCCATTTTCATCTGTAATATACGTTGTGTTCTCTTCACTGGGATCTTCCTCTTCTGCATCGGATTCTTCGTTTATTTCCGATATTTTTTCCCGCAGTTCAAATTTCACACCAGAAAGTGCTTTCTTTGTTTCCCCATCTGATTTTCGGATAACTACAGACGTAGGCTTATTTAATATTTCCGTCTCTTTTGTCACAACCGGTACGTCCTGACCTTCGTACTCTAATTCGATCTCAACGCTCTTTTCCGGCAAAATATAACCTTCTGCCTGCTTTGTCTCTGTGATCTCATACGTTCCAAGATACAATTCTTCCGACCATGCTTTCCCGCTTTGGTCTGTCACTAATGATCCGACTACTGTTCCTTTTTCCACACGAACAGTTCCGTCAGGAGTACAAATATCTTCTGCTGCCTTTATCTCAAATTTTACTCCTGAGATTCCTTTTCCTGTTACAGAATCATTTTTTTGAATATAAATGCGCCCTTTCGCCGGTCTGTCTTTCGACTCAACAATAAAAGGTTTCTCCCAGTCATGATTTTCTATAATTGTAAATGGAATTAATCCATCTTCTATAAGATAACCTTGCGGCGCTTCCACCTCCTGAAAATAATAATTTCCGGCAGGAAGTTTCTCAGGCAAAACAAAACTTCCGTTTTCGTCTGTTTTAAACAGATCGTAAACTGATTCATTCGGGTAATGTGTCGTCATCGTAATCGGTTTTTTATCTTTGTCCAAAAGCCGAAACACCGCTCCTGCAACAGGAATTATTTTTTCTGTCTCGCTATCTTTTTTCACGAGCTTTACCGGAGAAAATATTTTCTTATTTTCTAATATGTAATATAGCGTTTTCGCATCTTCTTCTATTGTAATCTCAAAATCTCCTACCGGAGTCAACCCTTCCGGCGCCTTTTTTTCGCTCACAATATATGTATCATATACAAGACCTCCTTTCTGCTGTTCTTCTCCTTGTCGGAATGTTGACGCATATCCGTTTTCATCTGTTACAATTTCACACTGCCAACCTGTTGTTTTTGATGTGATTGTAAAAACAATTCCCTCCAAAGGTACTTTTTGTTCGCCCTGCTCTGATTCTTCCTCTTTATCTTCACGAAATTTTACAATCTGCAGATTACCTCTGATGATCTGATCAGGTATTGTAGGACATTGAAAAATTGTATCTGTCTGTCCTGTGCCTTCTTCCCTAACCGTTTCTATAAAAATTTCATTGTTGAGCAAATATCCTTCAGGAGCTTTTATTTCCTGAAATGTAACAGTTCCAAGCGGAAGAACAACTTCTCCTTCCGTGTTTTTATAAAACGGATCTCCACTGACTTTTTGTTCTTCTTTCATTCTTATTCTTCCTTCTGAATCCGTTTTCATAATCCATTCTCTGACCGGTGTTACTCCTGAATCTGCCGGATTTTTTTCATAATATCCGGAATAATACTTAATAGAAAATTGAGCGTCTTCCAATGTTGCCGCTCCTTGAGCTTCTGATTGATCTGTTTCTTTATCTTTTTTCTGTAAAATCAGATCTATCGGATAATACTGCGCCTGATCTGTGCACTTATATGTACATACTTTGTTTTCATCTATTCGGATAGATTGCGGCTTAAATTGTATAACATGTCCGGCCGGAGCTTTTAATTCCCTGATATCATAATTTCCGATCGGAATATTTTCTTTTTTTGCATAACCTGATTCGTCTGTAGTCAATTCCCATAATAGTTTGTCTTTTCCGCTTTCATAGATACCAAACACCGCTCCTGCAAGAGAATAGCATCTGTTTCCTTCTATCCATTCCGGATGATCGGAATATTTATAAATCTCAATAGATCCGACTCTGTCTTTTCCACTTCCTCCCATTGTCTGTCCGGCTGAATTTAAGTTAAACAAAAACGCGTAAAATGATTCCGGCGGATCCGGCATACTTTCTATATTTTTTGCCTTCTGTTTTAAATTTTCAATTACCTGCTGATCTAATCCTAGAAACGCTTCCTCCGTTCCCATATAAAGATACGACAAAATGCAATGACTCATACAGTATTCGTCATTTACAGAATAATTTTCTCCAATGCCGATCGCACCATATTTTGCCCTATACAATTCATATCCTGGACCGCCATATGCATAATACAATCCTTTTCTTACAGCTCCGCCGGTTAATGCCTGCGTTTCATACGAACCTGAATTTGGAGTATCTTTCAGCGGTTCAAGACAGTATGCAGGTTTTCCGTTTACATCAAAATAATTAGTGCTGTAATTGCCATAATAAATCTCTTCTCCTACTGTCAGTTCTACTTTTGATCTTTCTGAAATTGCCGCCGCTTTTTTGAACATCTCATCCGATTTTGTCAAAACTGCCGGATATGTATCCGATGTGATTCCCGCAGTTGTCAGTATCATACCTTTCGATATCGTATCTCCGTCTTCATCTGCCTCTGATTCCAACGAAAATGTCATTGTTTCCATATCTAACACTGCTTGTTTTTTCTGCGTCAATACGGATGATTCTGCTGAGATTTCTCTTTTTCCAAAGCTTTCATCTGCGACTGCCTGATCCATAGTGAACATGTTCGTAAAAATGATTCCAAAAAGAAAACAAAATACAACTTTCATCCATCGTCTCATGCCATCATCCTCCCTGTCTGTACAGATGATCCGACACGAAGCTTACCGGAAACTCTGTCATACAAATACACATGATTACTTAATACATCTTCCTCTTCAACCTGTGTACTGTTGATTTCTCTTACCATCTCATCCAACTTACTGCATACATAGATTTCTGAATATGGCACAATGATCACTTCATGAACACTGCTTGGCAAAATATAATAATCTTTCTTTAAAATCTGACCGATCATTTCGAGCACGTTAGGATAAGCAATACATGCCGCTCCATAATTTCTGAATTTATTTGATAAAACATACATCTGATCATAGTCTTTTTTCTTTTCTAAAAGAAGATCTCCCTCTTCATATTCCACATCCCCTAAAAGAGATTTTAATGCATGGTTCATCGTAACAAATTCTGCCGGAAGCAGATTTTTTACATTTTTCACCGCGTCTTCCCACAATGTTTCTGCCTGCACCTTCCAACTGTCTGCATGGCTGCTGTTAACAACCATTGCCGCTGTTCCTTCTTCAGACACATCAACAAGAACATAAAAAACAATAGACAGATCAAGAAACGCTAAATGGGGAACGGTTCTTAAAAATTTTCGATTTTTTGCCGTGTTGATCACTTTAAATACAATCCGGTTTCTGACCCCTTCATAATCCCGAAAAGATTCACAATCCCACGGTTTTTCCTGTTTTATTTCTTCATAAAGCTGCTTGATGTCATCTACAATCTGTTCTATCTTTCTACCCGCCACATAGCTTTCGTAATACTCTTCTAGATAGATTGTCGGAGAAATATTGATCCCGGGCATTTCAATCAAAATACCCGTTCTCTCTTTCCCATTATTTTTCATTGCCGTATATAAGCTTGCACGAACGCCCCCTTTCATCTTTTTGTTCATCATCTTTTCTACCGCATCTGCAAATTCAATATAAGTCATATAACTCCTTCCTTTTTATGCGGTTCAATTTGAATTAAATGAGAAATCCGGTACGAACTGTACCTTGAAATACATTGATAATTTGAAAAATATTATGTGCTCTTGATTATAGAGAATCAAAAAAGAAAATGCAACATGTAATATTGCACAAAAAAGATTCCGCCCTCAGACGGAATCTTTTTATATAATTTCAAAACACTATATAGACACAAAATCTAAAATATCGCTTTGATTAAACTCTTGACAAATACTCTCCTGTACGAGTATCAATCTTCAGAACATCTCCCTGCTCAACAAAAAGCGGAACCATAACCGTAGCGCCTGTTTCTACAACAGCCGGTTTCGTTGCTCCCTGTGCAGTATCGCCCTTAAATCCCGGCTCTGTTTCTGTAATCTCCAGCTCGACAAAAAGCGGCGGTTCAACAGAAAATACATTTCCGTTATGTGAGCAGATCTTAACTGTCTCATTCTCTTTCACAAATTTCAAAGCATCTCCTACGACATCCGCATTCAAAGCGATCTGATCATATGTCTCAACATCCATAAAGTTGTACAAATCACCGTCCTGATACAGATACTGCATGTCCTTTCTGTCAATATGAGCTTTCGGGAATTTCTCTGTCGGACGGAATGTTCTCTCTACCGCACCGCCACTGATAATATTTTTTAATTTTGTTCTTACGAAAGCTGCACCTTTTCCCGGTTTTACATGCTGGAACTCCAAAATCTGGTAAATATTTCCATCAATTTCCACAGTAATTCCGTTCTTAAAATCTCCTGCTGAAATCATTTATCTTCCTCCTTCAAAATCGTTCACTATTTTAGCACTCCATTTAATAATTCTATACTAATTTCTTTCATTTTTCAATCTTTTTTTATAGAAATGAAGAACGATCTTCTCAAGATACCTCTTAAGAACAATCTGAATCTCTTCTTTTGGATCGATCGGCCTCACAAGAATATTATGTATTCCTGTTCTTTTCGCTCCCCAGACATCTGTAAACAGTTGATCTCCGACAAAAAATGTATTTGTTTTATCAGTTCCCATAATCTTCATCGCTTTCTCATAATTTTTCGTTGAAGGTTTATGCGCATTATAAATATAATTTGTCCGAATCTCCTGATTGAACATTTTTACTCGTTCTTCTTGATTATTAGAAATGAGACAGGAGGAAAATCCAATCTCTTTCAATCTCCGAAACAGTTTTTTTGCTCTGTCATCTGCCGGTGCACCGTGAGGCACAAGAGTATTATCTATATCAAAAATTACTCCTCGATATCCCTCTTCATACAATCTTTCAAATGGGATTACATATGTAGATACCACATATTCATCCGGGAAAAATCTTTCAAACATTATTTCTCTTCCAACTCCATCAGTCTTGTAATCAGTTCTTCGCAGATCTGCAATATCGTTTTTCCATCCGTGCGAATCACAACATCTGCCGCATCTTCATACTTCTCTTTTCTTTTTTCCATCAACTGTGCAATAAACTCCACACTTTTATTTTCTTTTAAAAGCGGGCGGTCATTACTGTCTTTTACGCGTTCATAAATTGTTTCCGGGCTGGCAGTCAATAAAACGACCTTTCCGTTTTTCTTCATTTCAACGACATTTTCACTGCGAAGCGCTACTCCGCCCCCACAAGAAATAATACAATTTCTGCCTGTCTGAAGTTCCTTTAATAATTCCGTCTCAAGATTGCGGAAATATTCTTCCCCATATGTTGCGAAAATATCCGGAATGCTCATTTCCTCCCTCTCGGCAATTTCCTGATCCATCTCCACAAGTTTCATATCAAACATCGTGCTGAGATAATCTGAAATCGTAGACTTTCCCGCTCCCATAAACCCGATTAATACAATATTATATGGAAACAGCTTTCTTGCCTGAATTCTTTTGCTGTTCCGCAAAATCCTCTGGAATACATCATGGATTTCTTCCTGATATTTATTTCCCTGTAACTTTTCTTCCAACCTTTTTTCCTGCTTTTCCTCTTGCGCAGGCTGCAAAATCGGCATCCCGTATGTTTCTTTATATGACATTATCTTTTCGATGATTCCATTTCGCTCTACAAGCGCATCTATAAGCTTATCATCACACATCGCAAGCTGTTCACGATACATTTCCAGATCGTTCATCTTTACCCTCCACATTTCACTCAAACTAACAAATCTAACACATTATATCAATTCCATAGAAACATGACAAGGGATTTTACAAATACAGTCTGCGCAAATTTTCCGAAAATCAAAGAAACTGTCCTCAATATAATTTTCCAAACAAGCGGATCATCTATTTCTTTTGAACCGCGTCCCACACATTATCTTTAAACATTTCCCATGCATCTTCGTTTTCTACAAAATATTTCGGACAATTTTTTCCTGTAACATCGTAATGGCGAATAATCTGATCTTCTTTCAAATCAAATTTGACACAAAGCCATGCTGTAAGCTGTACAAGAGAACGGTATGTCGCATCAGTAAACTTTCCTGTTTCATCAGGGTGACAGACTTCAATCGATACTGTATCTGCATTTCGCTCATTCGATGCATAAGCGATCTCCCATGTCGGTACACATTGTATGATCTCTCCATCCAATCCTACAATAAAATTACTGCTTGCTTCCGTCTGCCCGGAATATTGAAGGCCATTAAAATAATCTCTGTTATCCTGAGCCGTACTTCCCGGATTTGCAGTATAATGAATAACAACGCCTTTTACTCCTTCGCTCTCGATTCCGGGCCTTGAATAGGGATTTACATCCAAAAGCTGTACATCAATATCCGGCTGTGAAGCATCTGTTTCTACAAACTGATTTCTCTCTCCGATACAGGAGCGCACAACTAAAATAATCGTCAGAATAAGAAGCACTGCGAGTCCTGCAACTGCCGTTATTCTGATTCTTTTCTTTTTCATCTTCTGCTTTAACGAATTCGATTTTACAGAACGGCTTTTCTTTGTACTTGATCTTCCAGTATTATGTCCCGATGCATTTTTTCTGTTTTTCGATACTTTTCTTCTGTTTTTTTTATAAAGACTCATTTCTTTGCCTCTGTTCTATGTATCTTTCGCATTTTGGTCTGCTGATATGATGAATCCCCGAAAGTGACAAAAAGCACATTCCGGGATTATAAGCGGTGACAAAGTCTTGGACAAGCCCGGACTTTGGCTCGTCGCCGTTATAAAAACAAATGCCTGTCAGAAATTCAACAGGCATTTATTTGATCACGTTTTCTATTTACTTTGATTCCCATCGTCACACAAACCGTTTTTCTGTTATGTAATGATGCTGATTTTCTTTATTCGTCTACGCTATAGTTTGGCGCTTCTTTTGTGATATGAATATCATGCGGATGACTTTCTTTAAGAGATGCTGCTGAAATCTTAATAAATCTTCCGTTTGATTTAAGTTCTTCGATCGTATGTGTTCCGCAATATCCCATACCCGAACGAAGTCCTCCCATAAGCTGGAATACAGTATCCTCAACCGTTCCCTTATAAGCTACACGGCCTTCTACACCTTCCGGAACGAGCTTCTTTGCATTTTCCTGGAAATAACGGTCTTTGCTTCCGTTTTCCATAGCAGCGATTGAACCCATTCCACGGTATACTTTATATTTTCTTCCCTGATAAAGTTCAAATGTTCCCGGACTTTCATCACATCCCGCAAAAATACTTCCCATCATACATACGTTTGCTCCTGCGGCGATTGCTTTCGTCATGTCTCCTGAATATTTGATGCCTCCGTCTGCAATAATCGGCACACCGTATTCTTTTGCAACATTATAGCAGTCCATTACCGCAGTAATCTGCGGCACACCGATTCCGGCAACAACACGAGTCGTACAGATAGATCCCGGTCCGATACCGACTTTCACCGCATCAACTCCGGCTTCAATTAATGCTTTCGCAGCTTCTCCTGTCGCCACATTACCGGCAATTACCTGAAGATCCGGATATTTTTCCTTCACCATACGAACAGTACGAAGAACATTTGCAGAATGACCATGCGCAGAATCCATAACGATAACATCTACTTTTGCCTTTACCAGAGCATCTACTCGCTCAAGACAATTTGCTGTAATTCCGATTGCCGCTCCACAGAGAAGGCGTCCCTGCGAATCTTTTGCAGACAACGGATACTTGATCTGTTTCTCAATATCTTTGATTGTGATCAATCCTGTCAGATTTCCCTCATCATCCACAATCGGAAGTTTTTCTTTTCTTGCCTTTGCAAGAACTCTCTTTGCTTCTTCAAGAGTAATTCCTTCTTTTGCTGTAATCAATCCTTCAGAAGTCATAGATTCTTTAATTTTTTTAGAAAAATCCTCTTCAAATTTTAAATCACGATTCGTAATAATACCGACAAGTTTACGCCCTTCTGTTATCGGAACTCCTGAAATACGGAATTTTGCCATTAAATTATTAGCGTCTTCCAAAGTATTCTCCGGTGACAGATAAAACGGATCTGTAATAACCCCGTTTTCAGATCTTTTTACCTTGTCCACCTCTTCCGCCTGAGCTTCAATCGACATATTTTTATGAATAATACCGATGCCGCCCTGACGAGCCATTGCAATCGCCATACGGTGTTCTGTAACCGTATCCATTCCGGCGCTCATCATCGGAATATTAAGTCTTATCTTTTTAGTCAAATATGTTGACAGATCTACTTCATTCGGAATTACCTCTGAATATGCGGGAACTAACAGCACATCATCAAACGTAATACCTTCTCCTATAATCTTTCCCATGTCCTTTGACCTCTCTTTCTACCAATCCATACTAGTAAATGTTATTTGATATACTACAAAAATTCAGAACTGATGTCAACCCTTTCAGAGAATGCTCACGATTTTCAGCATTGATTTATTTTAACCTTTATTTATAAGTTATACTTATATAGTGAATTTCACCATGATTTTTCATAATATATAGAATATATATCACTTTAATATTATACACATTGGAAGTTTTTCTTTCTAAATCAATATTCCTGACAAGCCCGACTTTAGCTTGTCTCTGCCGCAAAAAAAGGCAACGCCTTTTCAGACGCTGCCTTCTCTCATTCCGTTTGGAAAATATTCTCTTCTTATTTATATCTCGTTTACATATACCTTCAAAACTACATACAAAGAATCTTTTTCATCCTACCCTTACGGGTACCGTCTTTGATAAGCATCTAAAACACAGATGCTAACCAACGACATGTGCCTATCTCCGCTTTGGTTATGCCCTCGACCTATTAGTAACAGTCAGCTCCATGTGTTACCACACTTCCACCTCTGCCCTATCTACCTCGTCGTCTTCAAGGGGTCTTACTAACTTGACGTTATGGGATATCTCATCTTGAGGGGGGCTTCACGCTTAGATGCCTTCAGCGTTTATC
>ENA-ORVC01001779-ORVC01001779.1-human-gut-metagenome-genome-assembly--contig:-NODE-1779-length-16625-cov-3.781473_pt1 | contig 16625 bp, 15 predicted proteins | sample MGYA00242092_ERZ509234 | MGnify/ENA primary metagenome ERZ509234 (study PRJEB26280, sample SAMEA2338800) | human gut metagenome | biome: human gut; feature: human-associated habitat; material: faeces... | reverse complement strand
AGGGCGGCCCGCGGCCGCCGCTCACTTGACGGAGGTTTATCGCAATGACAGAACTGGAACTGAAATACGGCTGCAACCCCAACCAGAAGCCGGCCCGCATCTTTATGGAGGAGGGCGAGCTGCCTATCCAGGTGCTCAACGGCAAGCCGGGCTACATCAACTTTCTGGACGCCTTCAACTCCTGGCAGTTGGTGAAAGAACTAGAGGAGGCCACCGGCCTGCCCGCCGCCGCATCCTTCAAGCACGTCTCCCCCGCTGGCGCCGCCGTGGGTACCCCCCTCACCGACGTGGAGCGGAAAATCTACTTTGCCGAGGATATGGAGCTCTCCCCCATCGCCTGCGCCTATGTCCGGGCCCGGGGCGCGGACCGGCTGTGCTCCTACGGCGACTGGGCCGCCCTCTCCGATGTGTGCGACGCCGACACCGCCCGCTACCTGGCCCTGGAGGTATCCGACGGCGTGATCGCCCCTGGCTACACCGACGAGGCCCTGGCCATCCTCAAAACCAAGCGCAAGGGCGGCTATAATGTGGTGCAGATCGACCCGGACTATGCCCCCAAGGCCGTGGAGCACAAGGACGTCTTCGGTATCACCTTCGAGCAGGGCCGCAACAGCTTCGCCATCAACGAGGCCCTGCTGGACAACATCGTCACCGACAACAAGGAGCTGCCCGAGTCCGCCAATCGGGACATGCTCATCGCCCTCATCACCCTGAAGTACACCCAGTCCAACTCCGTCTGCTATGTGAAGGACGGCCAGGCCATCGGCGTGGGCGCGGGCCAGCAGAGCCGCATCCACTGTACCCGTCTGGCGGGGAACAAAGCGGACAACTGGCTCCTGCGGCAGCATCCCAAGGCGCTGGGCCTCTCCTTCGTGGACGGCATCCGCCGTCCCGACCGGGACAACGCCATCGACGTCTACCTCTCCGACGAGTACGAGGACGTGCTGGCCGACGGCGTGTGGCAGAACACCTTTAAAATCCGGCCCGAGGTGCTCACGGCGGAGGAGAAAAAGGAGTGGATCGCCCGCCAGTCGGGCGTGACCGTGGGCTCCGACGCCTTCTTCCCCTTCGGCGACAATGTGGAGCGTGCCCGCAAGAGCGGCGTACAGTACATCGTCCAGCCCGGCGGCTCCATCCGGGACGACCACGTCATCGCCACCTGCAACAAGTACGGCATCGTCATGGCCTTTACCGGGATGCGGCTGTTCCACCACTAATGGAGGCACACCGCTACGGTCTGAGCGCCGCCGCTCTCAAATATCTGGCCGCGCTGTTTATGCTGGTGGATCATATCGGGATGGTCTTTCCCACCATGCTGACCGAGCTGGGCCTGCCCACCTGGGCGGATGGGCTGCCCCGGCTCATCGGGCGGCTGGCCTTTCCCATTTTCGCCTACTTCGTGGCCGAGGGCTGCCGCCGCACCCGCTTCTTCCACCGCTATCTCATCCGGCTGGGAGCGTGTGCCCTTCTCTCCCAGGCGCCCTTCACCCTGGCCACCGGCGTCTGGGGCGGAAGTGTGCTCCTCACCTTCTTCCTCAGCGCCGGAGCCATCTATGGCTATGAGCGTCTGTCCAAAGCAGAGCACGGCCCGGCCGTGTCGGCCATTCCCCTGTTCGCGGCCTGTGCGCTGGCACTCCTGCTCAACGTGGACTACGGCTTCCCCGCCGTGCTCCTGATCTTCGCCCTTTACCTCTGCGGTGATAATCGCCACCGAAAGCTGCTCTGTCTGGGAGCCGGTCTGGCTCTCCTCTATCTGCTCTACCAGCCCCTGATAGGGCTGCTCTCCCTCCCACTGTTCCGGCCGGACTGGATGGCGGGCTATCTGCTCCATGCCCTCCCTGTGTTCGCTCTCTACGCATTGTGCGCCGAGGCATCCCTCCTTCTGTTGGCCTGGTACCGTGGGCAATTGGGTGTGCAGAGCAAGTGGTTCTTTTATGTGTTCTATCCCGCGCACCTGCTGGGCCTATGGGCCCTGGGGCTGGCGCTGAATTGAGGTGTAAGCAATGAATGTTTTGATTGTCGGCGGCGGCGGGCGGGAGCACGCCATCGCCTGGGCACTGTCTAAAAGTGAGCAAGTGGAACAGCTTTACTGCGCTCCCGGCAACGGCGGTATCGCCGCCCTGGCCCAGTGTGTCCCCCTCTCCGCCACCGACGTGGATGGAGTGGTGGCCTGGGCCCAGGCCCATTCCATTGATTTTGTGGTGGTGGCGCCGGACGATCCCCTCGCCCTGGGCATGGTGGATGCCCTGGAGGATGCGGGCATTCCCGCCTTCGGCCCCCGGGCGGACGCCGCCATCATCGAGGCCAGCAAAATCTTTTCCAAGAATCTGATGGCCAAGTACCACATTCCAACCGCAAAGTATCAAACCTTTACAGAGCTCGCCCCTGCTCTGGCCTACATTGAGGCCGAGGGCGCGCCCATCGTGGTGAAGGCTGACGGCCTGGCCCTGGGCAAGGGCGTTATCGTGGCCCAGACGGTAGCCGAAGCCCAGGAGGCCGTCCGCTCCATGATGGACGGTCGCAAGTTCGGCCAGGCCGGCGCCAGGGTGGTCGTCGAGGAGTGTATGACCGGCCCGGAGGTCACCGTGCTGGCCTTCTGCGACGGGGAGCATCTGGTTCCCATGCCCTCCTCCCAGGATCACAAGCGGGCCTTTGATGGCAACCAGGGCCCCAACACCGGCGGCATGGGCGCCATCTCCCCCTCCCCCAACTACACGCCCGAGGTGGCCCGCCGCTGTATGGAGGAGATCTTCCTGCCCACGGTGGCCGCCCTCAAGGCGGAGGGCCGCCCCTTCCAGGGAGTGCTCTACTTTGGCCTGATGCTCACCCCCGACGGCCCCAAGGTGGTGGAGTACAATGCCCGCTTCGGCGATCCCGAATGCCAGGCGGTGCTCTCCCTGCTGGAGACCGATCTGCTGGACATCTTCCTGGCCTGCCGTAACGGCACTTTGGACCGTCTGAACATCCGGTGGAAGGACGGGGCGGCCTGCTGCCTGGTGCTGGCCTCCGGCGGCTACCCCGGCTCCTACGCCAAGGGTCTGCCCATCACCGGCCTGGAGGATGCCGGACAGCAGGCCGTGGTTTTCCATGCGGGCACCAAACTGGGAGACGACGGCACGGTGTTCACCAACGGCGGCCGGGTGCTGGGCGTCACCGCCACCGGGCCGGATCTGAACGCCGCGATCGACAGCGCCTACGCCGCCGCGGGGCACATCCACTTCCAGGACATGCACTTCCGCACCGACATTGGCCGGGTTTGAAGCCCTTGCGCCCCAAGGGGTGCTACTGCTGGTTGTCAAATTGGATGCTCCGGTTGGTTGCGTCTATCCGGGCCGTTCTGCTAAGATGAGCCCAAGAAAAAAGGAGGTTCATCACCATGGAATTTCGTGAACGGCTCTACCAGCTCCGCAAAGGGCGGGGCATCTCCCAGGAGGAGTTGGCCCACACCGTAGGGGTCTCCCGGCAGGCGGTACAGAAGTGGGAGGCGGGGGCCGCCACCCCGGATCTCAACAACCTGTCCGCCTTGGCCGACTATTTTGCCGTCAGTTTGGACTATCTGGTGCGGGGAATCGAGCCCGAAAAGCCCGCAGCCCCTTCCCCTCAGCAGGCTGTCATCCAAAACTACTATAGAGGCTGGCGCTATGAGTACCGCAGCCGCCGCACTCTCTTCGGCCTTCCTCTGGTTCATATCAATCTGTGTGACCGCAGTCTGTGTCGGGCCAAGGGGGTCATCGCCATCGGCAACGTGGCCACCGGCCTGATAGCCATCGGAGGCTTTTCCGCCGGTCTGCTGACCTTGGGCGGATTCAGCGCCGGTCTGCTGGCTCTGGGCGGCCTCGCCGCTGGGGGGATCTCCCTCGGCGGCCTGTCCGTGGGCCTGCTGGCTGCCTTGGGCGGGGCGGCATTCAGCCTAGGAATTGCCTTCGGCGGCGGCGCTGTCAGCGGCTATGCGGCCCTGGGCGGGGCGGCGGTGGGGCAGTACGCCGCCGGGGGCACTGCGTTCGGCTCCACCCTCGCTATCGGACGGGACGCATATTCCTCTGCCGCCGGTCTGGCTCTCACCCTGGAGCAGCTTCACGGCTACTCCCCCGAGGTCCTGTTCCAGATGATCCACGCCCAGCTCCCCGAGGCCCCTGAGTGGGTCGTCCGCCTGCTTCTCTGCGTTTGTCCCTGAAAAAGAGCCCTTGCGCGGCCGCGCAAGGGCTCTTCCCTTATCTGTCTTCTCTGTAAGCTGAACTGTGTCCACCCGTCCCGGTGCCCCTATCATCACCGTTGAGAAATCTCCATGTATAGAAGGGGATACGGCGCTCCCTGTTCATCGCAGTCTGTCCTTTTATATACACAGAATCCCATGTGCTCATAAAAACCCTTTGCCTCTGGGTTCTGTTCATTGACCGTCACGCTCTTAACCCCACAATGCTTCATCCCATATTCAACGAGCAGCCTTCCCAAGCCGTTTCCCCGTTTGTCCGGAACGAGAAACAGCATTTCAAGGCGGCCGCCATCTACTCCCATAAATCCGACCGGAGCTCCGCTTTCCTCTCTGGCGATGACAAGCCTTGGAACCAAATTCAGCGCCCCGGGAACGTATTCCTTGATCTGTTCTATTTCACGGCTGGATAAAAAGTGGTGCGTTGCCCTCACGGACTGCTCCCAAATTTTCAGAAGCTGCTGGAGCAATACAGGCTGCCGTTCCTTCACTTCCGCTATTTCCGTATCCTCACCCCATTTGATTGCATTTCCAACATCAGCCTGCCACACAAATGCTGCGGCTTCGGTCAGCCGGCTTGCTTATTTCTCATCCAGTGGGAGTGGGTCCGGTGCACGGTGGGTCAGCTCGGCACAGCAGGACTTGGTCAGCTTGTCCAGTCCCTCATCCTGGCGGGCCAGCTCCCCGGAGATCTGCTCCAGCGTCTGCCGCACCTGGTCCAGCTCTCCACAGGCCCTGGAAACCGCCGCGTCCATATCAGCGCGCAGGCGGCCGTAATTCCCCTGTACCCGGTTCAGCCACTGCTCCACCTCGGCCCGTGTCTTGCGGATGCGCTCCTCCGCCTCCGCCTGAACCGCCTGGGCGCGGCAGTGGGCCTCCAGCTCGATACCGGCGGTGCGGTCCTTCACCTTCTCATAGGCCGCCGCTGCGGGCCCCGCCTTGGCCAGCTTTTCCTCGCTCTCCTTCAGCTGGGCCTCGGTATCGGCCAACCGCTGCTTCGCCTTCTCCAGCTCTTCCTCCAGCAGGGAGATCTCCAGCTTGCGCTCCTCCGCCTCCTTGTGGGCGGCGGCCAGCTCCTCCCGCAGGGCCTGGAGCTCCTTCTCCTTCGCCTCCGTCTGGGCCTGGGCCGCGGCGATCTCCTCCGCCTGGGCCGCCTTGGCCGCCTCGGTCTCCGCCAGCTCCCGCCGGACAGCCTCCAGCTTCTCCCGGTGCTCCTGGTTCGACGTCTCAATATAATTCAGCACATCCTGCTTCTGAAACCCGCCAAAGGTGGACGTGCGGAACTGAAGTTCGGTGTCGCTCATACGGCACACCCCTTTTCTACAGAATCAGAGTTATTTTATCACAATTCCCGCTATAACACAAGCGCCACCCAGGCCATAGCTATCTGCACAATTCTTTCTTCTCCCTACTTGCGGTTTTGCGCAAAATCAACTATAGTTATAGGTAGCATTACGGCAAAATGTCCGGTCTATCGGGCTGATCCGGCGGTATTCTACGTTCAGAAGCATTTGAGAACGGAGGTAGTTTTCCCATGACCTATCTGGCCCACATTGCCGGCGATGGCCGGAAACAGACGGCGGCGGAGCACCTCAACGGGACGGCGGAGCGTTGCGCCCTCTTTGCCGCTCCCTTCGGCGCGGAGGCGCTGGGGCGGCTGGCCGGCCTGAGCCACGACCTCGGAAAATACTCCATGGAATTTCAGCGCCGCCTTGCCGGCGGCCCCAAGGTGGATCACGCCACCGCAGGCGCCTTTGCCTGCTGGCGTATGGGGCAGCCTCTGGCCGCCTTTGCGGGACACCACGGCGGCCTCCCGGACAGAGGCACTCAGGGAGATTCCCCGGATGCCGGAACCTTTTTGGGACGGATGAAGCGCGCGGAACGGGGCATGCTGCCCGACTGCTCCCCCTGGACGGAAGAGATCACCCTCCCCTCCCCCGCTCCTCCCCCCTGCGGTGCGGAGCCGCTGTCCCTGATGTTCTTTACCCGGATGCTGTTTTCCTGTCTGACGGACGCGGATTTCCTGGACACGGAGGCCTTTATGGACGGCTCCCCCCGGCCGGAGCACCCCGCTCCTCTGGATGACCTTTGGGAGCGGCTCCAGCGCCATATCTCCGGCTGGTTTCCCCCTCAGGGAGAGCTGAACTCCCGCCGCTGCGCCGTTCTGGAGCAGTGTATCCGGATGGGCAAAACCCAGCCCCCCGGCCTGTTTACCCTCACCGTCCCCACCGGGGGCGGAAAGACGGTGGCCTCTCTGGCCTTCTCCCTGGCCCAGGCTAGGGCCAGGGGACTGAGGCGGATCATCTATGTGATCCCCTACACCTCCATCATCGAGCAGACCGCCCAGGAGTTCCGAACCATCCTGGGAGCGGAGAACGTGCTGGAGCACCACTCCAACGCCGCCTATGAAATCGACGCCGAGGCCACTCCAAAAACGGTCCGCCTGGCCCAGGCCGCGGAGAACTGGGACATGCCCGTGGTGGTGACCACGGCGGTGCAGTTCTTTGAATCCCTCTATGCCAACCGCCCCTCCCAGTGCCGCAAGCTCCACAACCTGGCCGGAAGCGTCATTCTCTTCGACGAGGCCCAGCTGCTCCCCCTTCCCTGCCTGCGGCCATGCGTCCACGCCATCGCCCAGCTGGTTCAGCATTACGGTGCTTCCGCCGTCCTCTGTACCGCCACCCAGCCCGCACTGGGGCCGCTCTTTGCGGAGTTCCTGCCCGGCCGTCCGGCAGTGGAGCTCTGTCCGCCGGAGCTGTGTCCCCCGGAATCCTTCCGCCGGGTGTGCTTCCGCCAGGCGGGCCGGCTGGACTGGGATACACTGTCCGGACAGCTCCAGCAGCACGAGCAGGTGCTCTGCGTTGTCAACAGCCGCAAGAGCGCCCAGGAGATCTTTACGCGGCTCTCCGGCGAGGGGAACTTTCACCTCTCTACCCTCATGTATCCCGCCCACCGGCGCGCCAAGCTGGAGGAGATCCGCCGCCGGCTCCGGGAGGGGCTCCCCTGCCGGGTGATCTCCACCTCCCTGATCGAGGCCGGGGTGGATGTGGACTTTCCCGCCGTGTTCCGGGAAGAGGCGGGCCTGGACTCCATCCTCCAGGCCGCCGGCCGGTGCAACCGGGAGGGCAAGCGCCCCGTCTCGGAGAGCATCGTCACCCTTTTCCGGGGGGAGGCCGCCCCGCCGCCTCTGTTCCAGACCGCCATCGGCGCGGGCCGCATGGTGCTGGAGCAGTATGACGACATCGCCTCCCGGGAGACGATCCAGGCCTACTTCCATACGCTGCTGGAGCTGAAGGGGGCGGAAGCGCAGGACATATATGGTATTCTGCCCAAGATTCGCACGGAGCTGTTCCCCTTCCAGTCCGTGGCGGAGCGCTTCCACATGATCGACAGCCCCACCCGGACGGTCTACATCCCATTGGGCGCGGGCGCGGAGCTGGTCGGACGGCTTCGGGCCGGAGAGCGGAGCCGGGCGCTGTTCCGCCAGCTCGGCCAATACGGCGTATCTATCTACGAAAACCACTTCGCCGCCCTGGACCAGGCCGGGGATCTGGAGCGGCTGGAGGATGGCTCCGCCATCCTTGCCACCCTGTCCCTCTATTCAGAGGAAACCGGGCTGTCCCTGGAGGCGGACTGTGGGAAAGCCTTCTTTGTCTAAACAGCAGGGGAGCGGAGACGCTTCCGTCTCCGCTCCCCTGTGCCTCCTAATTAATATACATTTCTATATTTCAATCCACGCATGTTGCGACAGAAAATATTATATCACATGTGTCAACAAAAATTCATAGATATGTATTTTAAATAGTTTGACAGATGACTAACTCTGATGTATAATATAGTCGTCTAAATGAATAGACGCAGGATGGAACGCCGGGCAGACGTGAGGTCTCATTCACTCTCTACTCCGTCTGCCGGTGCTTCCCCTGTCCAAACAATATATTATGTATTATGAAAGGAGTGAACGCCTATGTCCATTCAGCTGGAGGTCTGGGGGGATTATGCCCTCTTTACCCGCCCGGAGATGAAAGTAGAACGGGTGAGCTACGATATCATGACCCCCTCCGCCGCCCGGGGGCTGGTGGAGGCCATCTACTGGCATCCTGGGCTGAAGTGGATCATCGACCGCATCCATGTGTGCGCTCCCATCCGCTTCACCAACCTGCGGCGCAACGAGGTCAAGTCCACTCTCTCCGCCCGCTCGGCCCGGACGGTGATGGAGCGGGGCAAGGGGGAGCTGTATCTGTGCACATCCGACGACATTCAGCAGCGGGCCGCCCTGCTGCTGCGGGATGTGCGGTATGTTATTGAGGCCCATTTTGACATGACCAGTCAGGCCGCCCCCGGAGACAATCCGGGCAAGTTTCAGGACATTGTCAAGCGCCGCATCAAAAAGGGGCAATTCTACCACCAGCCCTGCTTCGGCTGCCGTGAGTTCCCCGCCCATTTCCGCTGGTGCGAGGAGTTGCCCCCCTGCCCGAAGGAGCTGCTGGGAGAGCGCGACTTGGGCTGGATCCTGTACGATATGGACTATACAAATCCGGAGGATATCCGCCCCCTGTTCTTCCGCGGCACCCTGCGGGACGGGGTGCTGGAGGTACCCGCCCGGGAAAGTGGGGAGGTGCGGGGATGATTTTGCAGGCACTGACCGAGTACTATCAATCGCTGGTTCAGGCGGAGAAAATTGCCGCGCCTGGGTTGAAATCGTCCGATATTTCCTTTGTCCTCTGTATCAGTGACGAAGGGGAACTAGAGCAAGTCATCTCCATTAAAAATCAAGTCTCCCAAGGGAAGAAGACAGTATTACGTCCTCAATCAATGATACTGCCTGTACCAGCAGATGGAAGGACCTCCACTGCTGTGCGTCCAAACTTTCTATGGGACAAATCCGATTATCTGCTTGGAATCAGCAAGGGCGGCACGCAGCGTGGTATTAAATATTTCAATGGAGCCAAAGAGTACCATGAAGCCATTTTATCTGGCGTGGTATCCCCAGCCGCTACTGCTCTGCTGGCCTTCTTCCAACAGTGGGATCCAGAAAAAGCTCCTGAACATCCTGCGCTTCAAGATGCCATGGAGGACATACTCAAGGGCGCGAACATGGTATTCCGCTATAGCGGCGGTTACATCCACGAAGATCCAGAGATTAGGGATGCATGGCAGAGGCACTATGCAGACCAGAGCACAGGGATAGAAATGACTTGCTTAGTCACAGGGAAACAAGCTGCAGTGGCGCGGATCCACCCCAAAATCAAAGGCATCATCAACGGCGAGGCTATGGGGAATACGCTGGTCGGCTTTAACTCTCCGTCGGTCTGTTCTTATGGGAAAGAGCAAAGCTATAATGCGCCTGTCAGCCAACAAGCCGCCTTCGCCTACACGGCCGCCCTCAATTACCTGCTGGCCGACCGGGAGCACGTCTACCGGCTCGGGGACGCCACCGTCGTCTGCTGGGCCAGAGGCGGCGGCGACGCCTACCAGGCCTTTTTCGGCGGGGCTCTGCTGGGGGCGCCGACGCCGTACAGCGCCGCGGATCTCCGCGGCATGACTGCACAGCTTTGCCAAGGAATACCCGTGGACTTTCAGGAGGAGAAGCTCGACCCCAACATGGACTTCTATATCCTCGGACTCTCCCCCAACGCCGCCCGACTGTCGGTGCGCTTCTTCCTCCACAATACCTTCCAGGGATTCCTGGAACACATCCAGTCCCACTACCGGCGGCTGGAGATCATTCGCCCCTCCTATGACAAGTTTGAGACCCTGCCCATCTGGAAGCTGCTGGACGAGACGGTAAACCAGAACGCCCGGGACAAGTCCCCCGCCCCCGATCTGGCCGGCGAGGTTCTGCGGGCGGTGCTGAACGACACCCGATATCCGGCCACCCTGCTCAACGGCGTCGCCCTCCGCATCCGGGCGGAACGGGAGGTCACCCGGGGCCGGGCCGCCATTCTGAAAGCCTATTACACAAAGCTGGCCGAGAGTACCGGCCGCGAACATCCTGATATACCGGAGGAGGTCTTGCAAGTGTCTCTCAATCCTGACGCCACCAATGTCCCCTATCTCCTGGGGCGGCTGTTCTCCGTGCTGGAGGCCGTCCAAGCCGCTGCCAACCCTGGCATCAACGCCACCATCCGCGACAAGTATTTCAGCGGAGCGTCGGCTACTCCTGCCGCGGTGTTCCCCGTCCTGGTCAATCTGGCTCAGAAGCATCTGAAAAAGCTGAACGCCGCCAACCGCGGTCTCTCCATCGCCTATGAGAAGCAGATGACCGAGCTGCTCTCCAAGCTGGGTACGGAATACCCCGCCCACCTGAATCTCCCCCAGCAGGGTTCGTTCCAGCTGGGTTACTATTTCCAGACTCAGGCCCGCTATCAGAAGAAGGAGGAGAAGTAATATGTCCGAGCCTATCAAAAACCGCTATGAATTTGTCATCCTGTTCGACGTGGAGAACGGCAATCCCAACGGGGATCCGGACGCGGGCAATATGCCCCGGGTGGATCCGGAGACCGGTCTGGGCATTGTCACCGACGTGTGCCTGAAGCGGAAGATCCGCAACTATGTGGAGACGGTGAAGGAGGACGCCACCGGCTACCGCATCTATGTCAAGGACGGCGTGCCTCTCAATCGCAGCGACGCCGAGGCCTACGCCGCCCTGGACGTGGACGAAAAGACCGTCAAGGAAAAGAAAAAGGCCGACCCTGACCTGGATCGGAAAGTCCGGGACTGGATGTGCGCCAACTTCTACGATGTACGCACCTTTGGCGCGGTGATGACCACCTTTGTGAAGGCCGCTCTCAACTGCGGCCAGGTGCGGGGGCCGGTGCAGCTGGGCTTCGCCCGCAGCGTGGAACCCGTCATTCCCCAGGAGATCACCATCACCCGCGTGGCCATCACCACCGAGGCCGACGCGGAGAAAAAGGGCACTGAGATGGGGAGAAAGTATGTCATCCCCTATGGTCTTTATCGCTGCGAGGGCTACGTCTCCGCCAACCTGGCCCGCAGGACCACCGGCTTCTCCGAGGAGGATCTGTCCCTGCTGTGGGAGGCAATCCTCAATATGTTCGAGCACGACCACTCCGCCGCACGGGGCAAGATGGCCGTGCGGGAGCTGATTGTCTTCCAGCACGACAACGAGCTGGGCTGCGCCCCGGCCTGGAAGCTCTTTGAAGCGGTACATGTCACCCGGAGGGATCCCGGTGATCCCGCCCCCGCCCGTTCCTATCAGGATTACTCCGTCACGGTGGACGAGGCCGCCCTCCCCGCCGGAATCACCTGCCGGCGGATGGGGTGAACTTCCGTGAGGAGGAGTTTCTCCCCCTCTCCGGCCTTCAGCACTTTGCCTTCTGCCGCCGCCAGTGGGCGCTGATCCATCTGGAACAGCAGTGGCAGGAAAATCTGCGCACCATAGAGGGCCAGCTTCTCCATGAGCGTGCCCACGACGCCTCCCTTCGGGAGCGGCGGGGCGATACTCTGGTTCTCCGCAGTCTGGCGGTGGCCTCCCCTACCCTGGGCCTGTCCGGCCAGTGCGACGTGGTCGAATTTCGCGCCGCGCCAGAGGGCGTCCCCCTCGCGGGGGAAGAGGGCCGCTGGCTGCCCTTCCCCGTGGAGTACAAGCGTGGCCGGCCAAAGCCTCACCAGGCGGACGAGCTTCAACTGTGTGCCCAGGCCATGTGTCTGGAGGAAATGCTGTGCTGCCCCGTCCCGGAAGGCGCACTCTACTACGGCGAAACCCGCCGGCGCACTCCGGTGCGCTTCTCTCCAGAGCTGCGCCGTCAGGTTCAGTCCGCCGCAGAGGAGATGCATCAGCTCTTCCGGCGGGGCCACACCCCCAAAGCCAGGCCGGGCAAGTTCTGCGGCGCCTGCTCTCTGAAGGAGCTGTGCCTGCCGCAGCTGATCCGGCGGGAGTCCGTATCCGATTATCTGAACCGGGCCATGGAGGAAACGCCATGAGACAACTGTTGAACACCCTCTTCGTGACCTCGGAGGACATCTATCTGTCCCTGGACGGCGAAAATGTGGTCGCCAGCCGGGAGCATCAGGAGGCCGCCCGCTACCCGCTCCATACCTTGAGCGGCATTGTCTCCTTCTCCTACCCCGGGGCCTCTCCCGCCCTGATGGGCGCCTGCGCCGAGCGCGGTATCTCTCTGGCCTTCTGCACGCCGCGCGGGCGGTTTCTGGCCCGGATCGCCGGGAGTACCTCGGGAAACGTCCTGCTCCGGCGTGCCCAGTACCGCACGGCGGACGAGCTCTCCGCCAGTTGCCGCATTGCCCGCAGTATGATCTTCGGCAAGGTCTATAACGCCCGCTGGAGCATCGAGCGCACCCGAAGAGATCACGGGCTCCGGCTGGATTCCGCCAGCCTGACAGCCTCCGCGTCTCATCTGAAAGAGCTTCTCCCCCAAATCGCCGCGGCCGCCTCTCTCGAGCATCTGCGCGGCCTGGAGGGCGCCGGAGCAACCCTCTATTTTGGTCAGTTCGACCAGCTGATTTTGGGTGAAAAGCCCCTCTTTTCCTACCAAAGCCGCAGCCGCCGTCCGCCGCGGGACCCTGTCAACGCCCTGCTCTCCTTTGTCTACAGTCTGCTCTCGCACGACTGCGCCTCTGCACTGGAGAGCGTGGGGCTGGATTCCTACGTGGGCTTTCTCCACCGGGATCGCCCTGGCCGGGCCTCTCTGGCCCTGGATCTGATGGAGGAGCTGCGCCCCTGTATGGCCGACCGGTTCGTTTTAACCCTGATAAACAACCGAATGGTGGGGCGGCAGGACTTTGATTTTCTGGAGAATGGGGCGGTCTTTTTGAGCGACTCCGGCCGCAGATCTGTTCTGAAGCGCTGGCAGGAGCGGAAAAAGGAGCCTCTGACCCACCCCTATCTCCAGGAAAAGCTCTCTTGGGGACTGGTTCCCTATCTCCAGGCGCTGCTTCTGGCCCGCTGCCTCCGCGGCGATCTGGACGCCTATCCGCCCTTTTTGTGGAAGTGAGGCCATTATGCTGGTTTTGATTACCTACGATGTCAATACGGCGGATGCCGCCGGGCGCAAACGCCTGCGGCAGATCGCCAGGCAGTGCGTCAACTACGGCCAGCGGGTTCAGAACTCCGTCTTTGAGTGTAAGCTGGATCCAGCCCAGTACAAGCTGCTTCAAGCCAAGCTGTGCGCAATCATGGACCCCGAACGGGACAGTCTCCGCTTTTATTCCCTGGGAAATCGCTATGAGCAGAAGATCGAGCACTTTGGCTGTAAGCAGACCTACCTTCCAGACGAACCTTTGATTTTGTAGCGTGCGAAGTCCAAGATGACACGCCTTCTCCGGCCGGTTCGCACCCAAAAAGCATAAAGGAAAGCTTAATGGAGCATAGGCGCGTTTGTTTTTGTATGCTCAGCCTTCTTCCCCTTGTGCAAATAAGCAAATTGAGCCAAGCAAACTCCCTGCTCTTTGGTAAAGTTTGCGGTCGCACCCCTCGCGGGGTGCGTGGATTGAAACCTGTTGTATAATTTGATATAGTATATACAAAATCACGTCGCACCCCTCGCGGGGTGCGTGGATTGAAACTGATATTAGAGACGATTTAATAGACAAAATGAAGTCGCACCCCTCGCGGGGTGCGTGGATTGAAACAATTTATTTTGTGCATATTGATCGGGCATCCCCAAGTCGCACCCCTCGCGGGGTGCGTGGATTGAAACTGTATCGTATCAGTTGATAGATGGTCAAGATATGGTCGCACCCCTCGCGGGGTGCGTGGATTGAAACACCATATAAATACCAACTTATCGTAGTATCACCCTCGTCGCACCCCTCGCGGGGTGCGTGGATTGAAACCGAATGCTTGGCTATCACTACTATATATTGCATAGTCGCACCCCTCGCGGGGTGCGTGGATTGAAACAATCAAAGACGGAATAGGGGAAACGCCAGAAGCCGTCGCACCCCTCGCGGGGTGCGTGGATTGAAACTCCCCAAACCTGATAATCTGCTTTGCTGTGTACAAGGTCGCACCCCTCGCGGGGTGCGTGGATTGAAACACCATTGATGCTTTGTTAGACTTTGGGAAACCAAGTCGCACCCCTCGCGGGGTGCGTGGATTGAAACCATCTGCGTCAAGTACGCTTAATTACGCTTGGTAAGTCGCACCCCTCGCGGGGTGCGTGGATTGAAACGCAGGTGGCCGCCGGGCAGAATGTGGCTTTTACGTCGCACCCCTCGCGGGGTGCGTGGATTGAAACTGCCCTTCGTGCGGCGCTCTCATGGACGAGGAGGCCGGTCGCACCCCTCGCGGGGTGCGTGGATTGAAACCCATGTCACTATGCCAGCCCATCATGGTCTGCCAGGTCGCACCCCTCGCGGGGTGCGTGGATTGAAACATATTTACACCTCCTTAATTCATCACCCCCTATAGTCGCACCCCTCGCGGGGTGCGTGGATTGAAACACCAGTTTGTCCTGCACATTTCTAAATAGCACCGAGTCGCACCCCTCGCGGGGTGCGTGGATTGAAACTATCCCTGGTCTTATTGACCACCACTAAGGAGGTAGTCGCACCCCTCGCGGGGTGCGTGGATTGAAACCTCACCCCCACCGTTGACCAGAATGACTATATCGCGTCGCACCCCTCGCGGGGTGCGTGGATTGAAACATCCTTTGAAGGGATTTAGAATTGGCACCACAAAGGTCGCACCCCTCGCGGGGTGCGTGGATTGAAACTGGAACTGGAGGCTGTAACTCTGATGGTGTGTCAAGTCGCACCCCTCGCGGGGTGCGTGGATTGAAACTGATTTCACTGCACTCCTCAAGCCAGACAATGGAAGTCGCACCCCTCGCGGGGTGCGTGGATTGAAACACAAAATCATGGACAGGTTTAACGCTGGTGATACTGGTCGCACCCCTCGCGGGGTGCGTGGATTGAAACCTGACATTGGCTGAATCTGATTGAAGCAGCCTACACGTCGCACCCCTCGCGGGGTGCGTGGATTGAAACCTCCTCATCGTCATCCTCCTCATCGTCCTCATCGTGTCGCACCCCTCGCGGGGTGCGTGGATTGAAACTCGTACAGAGAATGCGTGTTGTCACACAGCTGCTGTCGCACCCCTCGCGGGGTGCGTGGATTGAAACCTACAAAGACTATGGGTTCACCCTTACAGTCACCAGTCGCACCCCTCGCGGGGTGCGTGGATTGAAACTGGTAAAATAGAGGGGTGATATGGCGGCCAAACCTGTCGCACCCCTCGCGGGGTGCGTGGATTGAAACCGCGCGGCTGCTGCGTGACGGTGGCAGTACGCAAGTCGCACCCCTCGCGGGGTGCGTGGATTGAAACTCCCTTACAGAATGGACACGGCAGCAGCACCCCCGGTCGCACCCCTCGCGGGGTGCGTGGATTGAAACTTTTGTCAGAGGATGACGCTGGAAACTATACCCGTCGCACCCCTCGCGGGGTGCGTGGATTGAAACAAGGCCATTTTATCAAAAAAATAAGAAGGTTACAAGTCGCACCCCTCGCGGGGTGCGTGGATTGAAACGGAATAACCTGCCATCAAACAGTAGGTCTCCGCAAGTCGCACCCCTCGCGGGGTGCGTGGATTGAAACCCTTCCCGTAGGGCAACCACCTACTGTCCCACTCTCTTATCGTCGCACCCCTCGCGGGGTGCGTGGATTGAAACAGAAGCCAGATAGACCGGGATAACGAAGAATACGGTCGCACCCCTCGCGGGGTGCGTGGATTGAAACAGTATTCCGGCTTGTGCTGTCGGAGCGCACCATGGTCGCACCCCTCGCGGGGTGCGTGGATTGAAACAAATGACACATAGAGGGGATACAAGGGGGAATGAGTCGCACCCCTCGCGGGGTGCGTGGATTGAAACACGAGAGCGGGCAATCCGACAGCCTTCACACTTACGTCGCACCCCTCGCGGGGTGCGTGGATTGAAACCTGTTGGTCAAGGTGGTAATCTTCCTGTTGTCCCGTCGCACCCCTCGCGGGGTGCGTGGATTGAAACCTGTAATTGATAACCTTTGGGCAATCCAGTCCGGGTCGCACCCCTCGCGGGGTGCGTGGATTGAAACTGTATTGCATCACCGGGCGCAAGATCAAGCACCTGTCGCACCCCTCGCGGGGTGCGTGGATTGAAACTCTGGAATAATTTTAGCTTTCGCCGCGTAAGGAGTCGCACCCCTCGCGGGGTGCGTGGATTGAAACGATGCTCCTACATCTTGAAACAAACACCACTGAATTCGCACCCCTCGCGGGGTGCGTGGATTGAAACTTCTACCTCTAGTATTCTTTGGGTAAGTAAAACCGGTCGCACCCCTCGCGGGGTGCGTGGATTGAAACTTCTACCTCTAGTATTCTTTGGGTAAGTAAAACCGGTCGCACCCCTCGCGGGGTGCGTGGATTGAAACTTCTACCTCTAGTATTCTTTGGG
>ENA-ORVC01001763-ORVC01001763.1-human-gut-metagenome-genome-assembly--contig:-NODE-1763-length-16759-cov-3.620211_pt1 | contig 16759 bp, 10 predicted proteins | sample MGYA00242092_ERZ509234 | MGnify/ENA primary metagenome ERZ509234 (study PRJEB26280, sample SAMEA2338800) | human gut metagenome | biome: human gut; feature: human-associated habitat; material: faeces... | reverse complement strand
TTCGTCTCCAACTTGATGGCTCTGCTTCCATCTATTCCATTTTCGATAGAAACCGTAGGGTATTCCTGCGGATTCCGGCCGACACCTGTCAAGGCAAACCCTGAATTTCCGGAAGCCCAAATATATTGTTTAAACAGGGCTGTACCTTGTGTTTCCTCGAAAAACACCTGATATTTCCCCGTTTCATTCAGTTCATAGTGTTCAAAATCATATCGAAGCGGCAAATCGAATGTATCGATAATCACCGAATATTCTTTATGCCAATTTCCGTCCTCGGAGGTTACGGTAAATTTCTGGGGATGCGAATAGTCCATCACTCGGGCCGGATCGGGCGAAATGTTTGCCCCTTCCGTCAAGGTCACCTCTAAAGCCAGTTTTGTCAGGTCGATACTCGGATTAGCCTGGGCCAGCACCTGAGCATTGTTGATGATAATATTTCCTTTAATATTTGTTTCCGGTGATCCCTTTGCATTTAAAATCTTACATGCCATAATATCTGCTTCTGCATTTAAAGGCTCGCTTTGAATACAAGCTCCCAATCCTCCAACCATCAACAGATACAAAAAACATTTTTTCATACTTCTCTTGCTTTAATTTCAATAAATCAGGCTACAAAGGTAGAATAAATTAGTCAAAGTCCATACAGCCGGTACAATTTATCGAGTATCCCGGCCTATAACAAGCTATTCTTTTTTATCCAAAATGGTCGTCATTGCATCAATTCCGGAGTCGTATCTACCCATTTATATAATTTATCACCACGCCGGATTTTTCCAGGCACCTGAACCGAAAACAATATTCCTTTTTCCACCTTTTCCACTGGCTGTAAATCGACCCTTATCTCAGGTACTTTCATTTGAATCGTTCCGGTTGTAGGACCTTGTATCAATATTTCGTCCCCAACTTTCAAGTCGAAAGATTCCAGTTTAAACTCTGCGACCTGCAAATTGGTAAAATAATTGGTCACTTTGCCAAGCAGAATTTTCTTTTTTGTCGCTTTCGAACCATATACCTCGCTCCATTCCCCTAAGCGTTGCCCCAAATAATATCCATTCCAGAATCCACGGTTGAAGACTGTCGCCAAGCGTTTTTTCCAAATCCGGATCTTATCCGCTGAATAGGTATCGTCGAGATAAGCATTTATCGCTTCGTTATAACACTCACAAACCGTACGTACATATTCGGCGGAACGGGCACGCCCCTCGATCTTGAAAACCCGCACACCGGCGTCGATCATTTTATTGATAAAACCAATTGTGCAAAGGTCTTTGGGCGACATGATGTATTCATTTTCAATATCGAGTTCGACTTCATTTTCGCGATCTTTGACCGTATAGGCTCTCCGGCAAATCTGATTACAGGCTCCCCGGTTAGCAGAAGCGTTTTTCTCGTGCAAACTCAAATAACATTTCCCTGAAACAGCCATACAAAGAGCCCCATGAGCAAACATTTCAATTTTGATCAGCCCTCCATTCGGTCCCCGTAAATCCTCCCCGACGATGCGACGATGGATTTCCATGACTTGCTCCAATACCACTTCGCGGGCCAAAACGATCACATCGGCATATTGGGCGAAGAAACGAACTACTTCGAAATTAGTGACATTACACTGAGTACTGATATGCACTTCGACTCCTACAGAACGTGCATACAAAATAGCGGCCAAATCGGATGCAATGATAGCAGTGACTCCGGCTTCACCGGCACAATCGATCACTTGCCGCATTTTCTCTAACTCTTGATTATAAATTACGGTATTGACAGTCAGATAGGTTTTCACCCCTTTCTCCGAACAAACCGATACGATATTTTTCAAATCCTCCAGCGTGAAATTTGCTGACGAACGTGCCCGCATATTTAATCCTTCCACACCGAAATAAACCGAATCCGCACCTCCCTGCAAAGCAGCATATAAAGATTCATAAGAACCTACAGGCGCCATCACTTCAAAATCTTTTCTGGTCATAACCTCATCCATTTGAAATACAAAGGTAAAATAAATAAATCGCAAAATTTATCCCGGATTTTTATTTTTGGCACAAACAAATCTATACCCCAAAAGTATAACTACAAAACCGACTTATTTCCCGCAAAATGAAAACTCAGACCAAAGTCCCTTCACTGATACAAGCAATTCTTCCATTGATTGTTCTGATCGCCCTACTCTCGTTTAATGTCAGTTATTTCGACGATCCTTTGGGGGGCTCTAATCAAATAGCCTTAATCATCGCAGCAAGTATCTGTAGCATCCTGGCCCTTTTCAATCATGTCAGCTGGCATGAAATCCAACGAAAAATATTGCAGACCATTGATTCGGCTATGACGGCGATACTTATTCTGTTATTGATCGGTTCGCTAAGTGGTTCCTGGATGCTGAGCGGAGTCATTCCAGCTATGATTTACTATGGAGTAGATATCATGCACCCGTCCTACTTTCTGGTGGCCTCTGTCGTCCTTTGTGCTATTGTATCTCTGGCAACAGGCAGTTCCTGGTCGACGATCGCCACTGTAGGTGTAGCTATCGTGGGAGTCGGTAATGCTTTCGGACTTCATCAGGGGCTTGTAGCAGGTGCCGTCATCTCAGGAGCCTATTTCGGCGATAAAATGTCCCCGCTCTCAGACACGACAAACCTGGCTCCTACAATTGCAGGAACGGATCTTTTCACTCATATCCGCTACATGGTATACACCACTTTCCCAACTTTAATTCTCACGTTGATCATATTCGGAATCATCGGCCTATATCAATTAAATACAGATACTGCCATAGATACCGGCTTTATAAAAAAGGGCCTGGAAAGTAGTTTCCACATTACTCCCTGGTTATTATCGGTCCCTGTTTTACTCATTATTATTATTATAAAAAAAGTTCCCCCCATACCTGCCATGCTGGGTGGAGTTGTTCTCGGAGTTATTTTCGCCCTCATTTTTCAACCTGATCTCCTCGATCAGCTGATCGCTCAAGAAAAGTTCCACAACACCTATCAGTTGATCATCCAAGCTGTCGGAAGTAGAATGACACTGAGCACAGGGGTATCCGAAGTCGACGAATTGTTGACAACAGGAGGAATGGAAGGTATGCTCGATACAGTTTGGCTAATTATTGCAGCTCTTACTTTCGGAGGAGTGATGGAAGCCAGCGGATCCTTAAAAAGAGTGGGTGAAGCTTTTATGCATTTTATTTATAACGACACTTCGCTGGTCAGCACGACCATACTGACTTGTATCTTCTTCAATATCACAGCCTGCGATCAATATCTTTCTATAGTCGTACCCGGTAAAATGATGCAAAAAATTTACGAACAAAGAGGCTTGAAACCCGAAGTCCTCAGTCGGGCTCTGGAAGATTCTGCGACAGTCACTTCCGTATTGGTCCCCTGGAATACTTGTGGAGCTACCCAATCACGGGTACTCGGCGTACCTACGATCGAATACCTCCCTTATTGTTTCTTTAATTTAATTTTATCTTACAATAATCTCAATCGCACTTTTCGCAAACTTTGCCGGGATTTAAGATATTGTTAGGGTCAAATACTTTCTTAATACCTCTCATGAGGTTCATCTTTGTTTCGCCTACTGCGTCCTCAAGGAATTTTACCTTGCTGTGGCCGATACCGTGCTCACCTGAGATTTCTCCGCCCATTTCAACAGCTTTCTTGTACATTTCATCCATAACGAGGTCTGATTTTTCAGCGAACTCTTCAAGAGACATATCGCCTTCTTTACAAGCGTAAATATGAAGGTTACCGTCGCCTGCATGACCGAATCCTCTGATAACAACGTTGTACTTATCCTGAAGAGTAAGTACCCAGTCAAAGTACTCTGCAATCTTATCTCTGGGAACAACAACGTCGCACTCGTCAAGCTCGTCTGTAGCGGCCTGAATTGATTCAAGGAACTGGCTTCTTGCTGCCCATGCGTCTCTTCTCTTATCGGGTGTGTCTGCAACGAATACGTCAAGAGCGCCGCACTCGAATACAACTTCACTTGCTTCTTCGCACATAGCGTCGAGCTGTTCTTTGCTGTTTCCATCAAATGTCACAAGAAGGTAAGCGCCTGCTTCTACACCGTCGACAACCTTAGGGAAGTTCTCTTTTTCAAGATACTTCTCGCTCATCTCTACGATGTCTCTTCCCATGAACTCAAGCGCCTGAGGCTCAAGCTTGTTAAGGAAGAACTGAGGTACTGCCGCGATACATGTGGCAAGATCTTCGAAAGGAATGATTAAGCTGACAAATTCCTTGGGCTGAGGGATAAGTTTAAGTGTAAGCTCTGTAACCATACCAAGTGTACCCTCAGAACCGCACATAAGGTGTACGAAGTTATATCCTGAACTTGTCTTAGGTACGTTTGAACCGAATCTTACGATTTCGCCTGTAGGAAGAACAACTTCCATAGCGCGAACGTAATCTCTTGTTGAACCGTATTTAACAGCTCTCATACCGCCGGCGTTTGTAGAAACGTTTCCGCCGAGTGTAGCGAACTTTTCACCGGGATCCGGTGGATACATAAGGCCCTGTTTTTCTGCGTCAGCAGCAAGGTCATTAAGAAGAACACCAGGTTCTACTGTTACAGTAAGGTTTCCGAGGTCGTATGACTTAATGTGGTTCATTCTTACTGTAGAAACCATTATTCCGCCCCATTTTGCAACGGCGCCACCTGCAAGGCCTGTACCTGCTCCTCTGGGAATAACGGGAATTTTATTTTCATTGGCAAGCTTCATAATAGCTGAAACTTCTTCAGCAGAAACAACCTCAACAACAACGTCGGGCTCGGACGCTACAACGATTTCCCCCGCGTCATGCTCGGCACGGACGGTATGCACAGCGACATGATCCGCAGCGCGCAATCCTCCTACTTCATCGCCGGGCTCGCCGAAGGCGGCATGTCCCCCCTGGCGGCCTACCAGCGCCTCCGCGCCGTACACGCGCACATCCAAGGCCACAATGCGCCGGGCGGCGGGGCGAACAATCTGGTCATCCTCAACTACGATTCCCCCACGCCGCTGACGCAGGACAACTTCCCCGGGCACTTCTGTTATGCCTTCGACGCCCGCAACGTGGAGTCCGTCATCAGCCAAGGCAGGCTCATCGTGGATCACGGCAGGCTCGCCGGCATGGATGAGGCCGACATCCTCGCCTACGCCAACGAGCAGGCCCGCCGCCTCTGGGCCCTGCTGTAAACCATCAACAGGGAAACAGGCTCACCATGCGTATGCTTATTACCGGCGGGCTGGTCGCACGCGCGGACGGCGTCTTCAACACGGACATCCTGATTGAAGGCGACCGGATTCTGGAACTCGGCGAACGGCTGCACGAGGCCCAGCAGCCTGAAGGAACGGAAATCGTGGACGTGTCCGGCTGCGTGGTCATGCCCGGCGGAGTCGACGCCCATACCCACGTCAACCTGACGGTGGGCGACGCGCACGTCTCCGACGGTTTCGAAGCCGGAACGCTGGCGGCGGCATGGGGCGGCACCACGACCATCGTGGAACACCCGGGTTTCGGCCCGCAGGGATGCGATCTGCCCCATCAGCCCACCGCGTATCTGGAGCAGGCGGATGGCCGCTGCCACACGGACTACGCCTTGCACGGCGTGTTCCAGCATGTGGACGACGCCGTCCTTGCCCGGATTCCCGAGGTCGTGGCGCAGGGATTTCCCACGCTCAAGGCCTACACCACCTATGACGGCAGGCTGGATGACGAAGGGCTGCTGCAGGTTCTCGCCGCGCTCAGGGATGCGGGCGGCCTGCTCGCCGTCCATTGCGAAAACCACGCCATCACCCGTTTTCTGGGGGACAAACTGCGCCGCGAAGCGCCGCGCGATCCCATGAGCCATCCCCGGAGCCGCCCGGCCCGGTGCGAGGCTGAAGCCGTCAACCGGATTCTGAAACTGGCGAAAACGGCGGAAGCGCCCGTGTACATCGTGCACCTGTCCACGGCGGAAGGCCTGGCCTGCGTCCGCGAGGCGCAGAAGGCCGGACAGCCGGTCATTGCGGAAACCTGCCCGCAGTACCTTCTGCTCGACGAATCCGCCTATGCCGAACGGGACGGCCTCAAGTACATCATGGCCCCGCCCCTGCGGACGGAAGCGGATCGCGCCGCGCTCTGGGAGGGCCTTGCGGACGGCAGCATCTCGGTTGCCGCTACCGATCACTGTTCCTTCTCGCTGGCCCAGAAACGGGAACGCGGGAAAGAAAGCGTGCTGGATTGTCCCGGCGGCGTTCCCGGAGTCGAAACGCGCATCCCTCTGCTGTTCAGCGAAGGCGTGCTGCACGGGCGTCTGACGTTGCCGCGTTTCGTGGACGTGGTGTCCACGTCTCCGGCCCGGATCATGGGGCTTGCCTCCAAGGGGCGCCTCGAACCCGGCGCGGACGCGGACATTGTGGTCATCGATCCCACGGATGAGCGGCTGATCAAAACCCGGAATCTTCATCAAAAAGCGGACTGCACCCCGTATGAGGGCATGGTCGTGCGCGGCTGGCCCCGCCATGTCTGGCTGCGCGGCGAACCTATCATTTTCGGCAGGCAGCTCTCCGGGTATGCAGGACAGGGAAGGTTCGTTCCGAGGACGCTCTAGGGCCATTTCAAAATGGAATGGCTCCGCCACACACAGGTGCGGGCGACGCGCGAAAAGCCCTTCTTCCCCAATGCCCATTCCTCTCCAGTTTCCACATACTTCCAAGGAGACGCATAGATGCATACCGATCGCTTCACACCGCTGGACGCCGCAACGCTGCTCCGCTGGATGCAGCACGACCTGCCGAACAAACAACTGTTCGGCATCGACCGGGAGCTTTTCTTTATGCCGAAGCCGGATGATCCGTTCCGCATGGAACGTTACGGCAAGGTGCTGGAAACCCCTCTCGGCGTGGCCGCCGGTCCGCATACGCAGCTTGCCCAGAACATCCTGTCCGCGTGGCTGTGCGGCGCTCGGTATATCGAACTCAAGACCGTGCAGGTGCTCGACGAGCTGAACGTCGCCAAGCCCTGCATCGACATGGCCGACGAGGGCTACAACTGCGAATGGTCGCAGGAGCTGAAGCTTGATCAGTCCTTCGAGGAGTACCTCAAGGCTTTCGTGCTGCTGTATGTGCTGCGCGACATGCTCAACCTGCCCGTGGAGGCCGAACCCGGCAAGGGGCCCGGCTTCATCTTCAACATGAGCGCAGGATACAACCTTGAGGGCATCAAGAGCCCCGCCGTGCAGCGTTTTCTCGACCGTATGGAAAACGCGGAGGAAGACGTGAAGCGGATCAAGGCCGGGCTGGCCCCGCTCTACCCCGCCATCGAGAAGATGCCCATTCCGGCCCGCCTCTCCGATAACCTGACGGTCTCCACCATGCACGGCTGCCCGCCCGACGAAGTGGAAAGCATCGGCCGCTATTTCATCACCGAACGCAAGTACAACACGGCCATCAAGCTGAACCCCACCCTGCTCGGCCCAGAACGCCTGCGCGACATCCTGAATACGCAGCTCGGATATGACGTATGCGTTCCCGACGAAGCCTTCGGGCACGACCTCAAATACAACGACGGCGTGGCCATCATCCGCAACCTCGCCGCAGCCGCCGAAACGGCGGGCGTAGCCTTCGGGCTCAAGCTGACCAACACGCTCGAAACCGCCAACGAAAAGCAGAACCTGCCCCGCAGCGAGGGCATGGTTTACATGAGCGGCAGATCCCTGCACCCCATCAGCATCAACCTCGCCGAACGCCTCCAGCAGGAATTCGACGGGAAGCTGGACATCGCCTTCTCCGCCGGGGTGGATACGTTCAACGTGGCGGACACGTTGGCTTGCGGCCTCCGTCCGATCACCATGTCCTCCGACATCCTCAAGCCCGGCGGTTACGGGCGGCTGCACCAGTACCTCGACACGCTGCGTGCCGAGATGCGCAAGGCCGGGGCCCACACCATAGCCGAATGGGAGAAGAGCCGATCGCCGATCGCCGGCAATCCCGGTTTCGCCAACCTCGTCAGCTATGCGGCGGCTGTCCTCGGCAAGCACAGCCGGTACCACAAGGAACGGTTCCCCTACGTTTCGGTCAAGACAGAGCGCCCGCTCCCGCGCTTCGACTGCGCCGCCGCACCCTGCATGTCGGGCTGTCCGGCGGAACAGGACATTCCCCGGTATCTCGACGCCGTGGCCCGGGGCGATTTCGAGCTGGCGCGGCGGGTCATCACCGCCACCAATCCGTTCCCGAACGTTCAGGGCATGGCCTGCAACCATCAGTGCCAGAGCCGGTGTACCCGCATCAATTACGACAAGCCGCTCATGATTCGCGAGGTCAAGCGCTTCGTGGCCGAAAAAATGGCCGAAGCCGCTTCCGGCGTTCCCGCCGCCCAAACCGGGAAGCGCGCCGCCGTCATCGGGGCGGGCCCGGCCGGGCTGTCCTGCGCCCGCTTCCTCGCCGCACAGGGCGTGGAGGTGCACCTGTACGAAGAAAAGCCGGTGCTCGGCGGCATGGCGGGCGACGCGATCCCCGCCTTCCGCCTGACCGGAGACAGCCTGCGCCGCGACATCGACGCCATCCTCAAGCTGGGCGTGCGGCTCCATAAGGATACGCCCGTGGACGCCGCCCTGTTCGACACGCTGGCCGAGGAAAACGACGCCGTCTATATCGCGGTGGGCGCGCAGGAAAGCCTGCCCCTCGGCATCCCCGGCGAAGATGCCGCCGGGGTTCTGGATCAGCTTTCGTTCCTCTCCGCCGTACGCCGATGCGAGCCCACGGGCATCGGCTCCCACGCCGTCGTCATCGGGGCGGGGAATTCCGCAATGGACTGCGCCCGTGCCGCCAGACGTCTCGTGAGGGAAAACGGCAGCGTGACCATCGCCTACCGCCGCACCCGCAAGGAAATGCCCGCTGACATCGAAGAAATCGAAGCCGCTCTGGACGAAGGCGTGCGCATCGTGGAACTGTGTGCCCCTGAGGAAGTCCTTGCCGATGGAGGCCGTGTTTCCGGCCTGCGCTGCCGCCGGATGCGGCTGGTCCCCGATCCCGACGGCGGGCGTCCCCGCCCCGTTCCCACGGATGAAACCTTCACGCTGGGCGCGGATACGCTCATCGTGTCCATCGGGCAGCGGGTGAAGGCCGGCTTCCTGCCCGACGCAATGACGCTCAAGGCCGATCCCCATACCAGCCAGACATCGCTGCCGAACGTGTTCGCGGGCGGCGACGCCGTGCGCGGCGCGGCGACCCTGATCAACGCCGTGGCCGACGGACGCCACGCCGCCGAAACCATCCTTGCCCGCCTCGGCCTGTCCGCACAGGCGGCCACAGCCACGCCGTCCGACGAGCGGAGGCCGGATCTCGACGGATTGCGCATCCGGCAGGCCACCCGCGTCATGGGTCCGGCCCTGCCGGAACGCAGCCCGGAAGACAGGCTGGATTTCGATCCCGCCATCCGTACCCTCACCGAAGAGGAGGCTATGGACGAATCCCGCCGTTGCCTCCAGTGCGATCTGGTCTGCAACGTCTGCACCACGGTCTGCCCCAACCGGGCCAACGTTGCCCTGCTCTCCCTGCCCATGCCGCACCCCGTGCAGGTTGCGGTGCGCGACGGCGACGGCGTGCGCGTGGAAACGCTCTCCAACCGGCGGCTCGAACAAAGTTACCAGATAGTCAACATTGCCGACGCCTGTAACGAATGCGGCAACTGCGCCACCTTCTGCCCATCGGCGGGTGCGCCGTACCGGGACAAGCCCCGTATCCACCTGTCCCGCGAATCCTTCGACAACGCCCCGGACGGCTACCTGCTCGCCAGTCCGTCGCGGCTGGAAGGCAAGCGCGGCGGCAAGGCCTTCTCGCTGGCTGCGGAAAAGGACGGCTTCGTCTTCGAAAGCGATGCCCTCATCGCCCATCTCGACGGCGGAACCCTCTGCGCCACCAAGGTTACGCTGAACGGCGGCGTCAACGAGGCCGCCCTGTCCGGCGCGGTGGAGGCCGTCACCCTCTTCCGCCTGTTGGCCCGCAAGCAGCCTTTCGTCGGGCCGAAGCACAAATAGGCTCCTCCACAGGCCCGCGGCATCCGGGGATCCGCTCCTCCCCCCGGATGCCGCGGGTTCTTCCGCATTATGGCCCCCGTCACCCGCAAACCGCTTGCCCCGGCACTGCATCGGCTAAAAAATCCACCCGGCACAAAGAAAAATTTATAGATTCAACAATATGTTTTTATTGATTCTTCTTGTTTCTACAACGAACACGATATGAAATGGCCGCGAACGCTGCCGACCGGAACCCAAGGTATAGTTGTGTCATCATGCCACTGCGTATATAGTTCAGGGAAAACCCCTTCTTCGGGCAGCAGGAGTTGCAGCATGTACCAATACCAACAGTTCGCCATTCTTCTCCGCGGCGGCGGGGACATCGCCACGGGCATCGCGCTCAGGCTCTACCGTTCCGGCTTCCGGCGCCTGATCATTCTGGAAACGGCGCATCCGATGGCCGTAAGGCGCAGGGTGGCCTTTTCCGAAGCCGTCTATGAGGGCCTTTGCACGGTGGAAGGCATTACGGCGGCCCTCGCTCCCCGGCCCGAAGAAATCGCCCCGCTCTGGGACGCCGGCTGCATCCCGGTCATGGTCGATCCGCAGGGCGTCACCATCCCCCGCCTCCGCCCCGAAGTCGTCATTGAAGCCACGCTCGCCAAACGGAACGTCGGCGTCGGCATCACCGACGCGCCTCTCGTCATCGGCGTGGGGCCCGGCTTCACCGTGGGCGAAAATGTCCACTGCATCGTCGAAACCAACCGGGGGCACAACCTCGGACGGGTCCTCTACTCCGGCAGCGCGGAGCCCGATACCGGCATTCCCGGCGACATCGTGGGCATGACCACCGAGCGCGTGCTGCGCGCTCCGCAGACCGGCATCTTTCTCAGCCGCCACGACATCGGAGACCACGTTAAGGCCGGCGATGTCGTCGCCACCGTTGAGGCCAACGGCGTATCCAAGGAAATCCGCACTGTTATCAGCGGCGTTATCCGTGGCCTTTTGCGCTCGGGAACGCCCGTTACGGATCGGATCAAAGTCGGCGACGTGGATCCGCGCGACAACACGGCTTGCCACCACGTCTCGGACAAGGCCTTTGCCATCGGCGGCGGCATACTGGAAGCCATCCTCGGACGCTTCAACCGCCCCTGCTACATCCGCAGGGGCATCCTCCACTGCCCTGTGGACAAGAACGTGCCCACAGCGTAAACAACGCCACAAGCGAACCATTTCACACCAGAAGAACAGGAGAAGCGGCATGGCAATCGGACAATCCAAACAACGGCTGGATGCCGAAGCCAAAGTGACGGGGCGGGCCCGGTATACCGACGATATGGGCCTGCCGGGTATGCGGCACGCCGCCTATGTGCACAGCACCATCGCCCACGGCATGGTCCTTTCCATCGATGCCTCGGAAGCGCTGGCCCTGCCCGGCGTCGAGGCCGTCTTCACCGCCGATGACGTGCCGGGCTTCCTCTTTCCCACAGCCGGACATCCCTACTCCATGGACCCGTCGCACGGAGACGTGGCCGACCGCCTTCTGCTGACCAAGCACGTCCGCTATTACGGCGACGAAGTGGCCGTGGTCGTGGCCCGCGACGGCCTCACCGCCCGCAAGGCCGCCCATCTGGTCAAAGTCGAATATGAGCCCCTCCCGGTCATGACCTCGGCGGAAACGGCGCTGGCTCCCGGTGCGCCCGTGCTCCAGCCCTCCGTGAATCCCGACGGCAACCTGCTCAAGCAGCACACCCTCGAATGCAACGGCACGCTCGACGAAGCCCTTGCGGCCGCCGACGTGGTGGTTGAGGGCGCCTACCGCACGCCGACCATGCAGCATTGCCATCTGGAAAACCAGACGGCCTACGCCTACATGGACGACATGCGGCATATCGTGATCGTCAGCTCCACGCAGATCCCGCACATCTGCCGCCGCGTGGTCGGGCAGGCGCTCGGCATCCCGTGGTCGTCCGTCCGGGTCATCAAGCCTTATATCGGCGGCGGGTTCGGCAACAAACAGGATGTGGTGCTGGAGCCCATCGTGGCCTTCCTGACCATGAAGCTCGACGGCGCGCCCGTGAGCATGGAATTGACCCGCGAGGAATGTATGCTCTGCACCCGCGTGCGCCACGCCTTTGCCATGACGGCGCGGGCCGGGGCCACAAAAGACGGCAAGCTCCTCGGCTACGGCCTCGACGTGCTCTCCAACACCGGGGCCTACGCCTCGCACGGGCACTCCATCGCGGCGGCGGGCGGTTCCAAGGTCTGCTACGTCTACCCGCACGCCACATACCGTTTTTCAGCCAAGACCTTTTACAGCAATATCCCCGTAGGCGGGGCCTGCCGGGGCTACGGCTCTCCCCAGACCGCCTATGCCATCGAATGCCTCATGGACGATACGGCCCGCGCGCTCGGCATGGACCCGCTGGATTTCCGCCTGAAGAACACCGGGCGCAACGGCGACATCTCTCCGCTCAACGGCAAGCCGGTCGCCACGCTCGGCATCAGCGACTGCCTTGAGGAAGGCCGCAAAAAGTTCCGGTGGGACGAACGCAAGGCCGCCTGTAAAGCCTTCAATGAAGAAGCCGTCCGCACGGGCAGCCCGTTGCGGCGCGGGGTCGGCGTGTCCGCGTTCAGCTATGGTTCGGGGACCTATCCCGCCAATGTGGAACCGGGCAGCGCCCGCCTCATCCTGAATCAGGACGGCACAGTGAACCTCATGACCGGGGCGACGGAAATCGGACAGGGCGCGGACACCGCCTTTGCCCAGATGGTTTCGGAAACGCTCGGCGTCGCTTATGAAAACATCCACGTCATCTCCACGCAGGACACGGACATCACGCCGTGGGATCCCGGGGCCTACGCCTCCCGCCAGACCTACACCTGCGCCCCCGCCGTGCATGCCGTCGCGGACGGGCTGCGCCGGAAGCTCCTCGAGTATGCCGCCGAAATGACCGGGCACACGCCCGCCGCCCTGACCATCACGCCGACCGCGCAGGGCGATGCCGTGGTCTTTGTCCGCAACCCCGAAAGCGTCGTGGTCACGCTGCACGATTTGGCGATGGATTCTTTCTACAACAAGGATCGCGGCGGACAGCTCTCCGCAGAGGCATCCTTCAAGACGCGCCAGAATCCCCCCTCCTTCGGCGGCTGCTTTGCCGAAGTGGAAGTGGATATCGATCTGTGCAAGGTCCGCATCACGCACATCCTGAACGTGCACGACGCCGGGGTGATCATCAATCCCGCGCTCGCCACGGCGCAGGTGCACGGCGGCATGGGCATGGGCATCGGCTGGGCGCTCTATGAGGAGCTGCTCGTCGATCCCGCCACCGGGCGCGTGCACAACAACAATCTGTTGGACTACAAGTTCCCCACAACCTGCGACATTCCGGATCTGGACTGCGCGTTTGTGGAAACGCAGGAACCCTCAGGCGTATACGGCAACAAGTCGCTCGGCGAGCCGCCGCTCATCAGCCCGGCCCCGGCGCTCCGCAACGCCGTCCTCGACGCGACCGGCGTCGCCGTCAACGCCATCCCCATGACGCCGAAGCTACTGTTCGAGGAATTCGTGAAGGCTGGATTGATTAAGGGATAGAAAACTATCGGGGAGGGGAGAATGCCCCGCTTGTCCCCTTTATGGTGATTCCGCAAAAAGGGGCCTTTTCCCCTCCCCGCCCCCTCCCCTCATCCACCAAAAATTTTCGTATGCGGGCTTCAGGGCGGCGCTGTATGAAATGATGGGCCGACCGGGAAACAAACCCCGAGCAACATTTGAGCGAAGACGGTTCATTTGAAAAAGAGGATAGGGCTTTTTCCCGGCATATCCTTCCTGAACGCCTTCCGTGTCCCCTCCCCGCCAGTCGGCGTTTTGCGGGAGGGGGTCCGGGGGAGAGGGCTTTTTTGAAAAAGCCCTCTCCCCCGGGTATCCTCAACCCAAAGGATCACCCATGTTCGATATACAATCCTACCAAAAAGCGGAGTCCGTGAGCGACGCCATCCGGCTGCTCGGAGAAGATCCCGAAGCCCGCCTCATCGCGGGCGGCACGGACGTGCTCATCAAGCTGCGGGAATTCGAAGGTTTCTCCCGGCTCGTGGACATCCATGACCTGCCCGAACTGAAACCCATCACCCGCGAGGCGGACGGCACCGTGCGCGTGGGCTCAGGGGCCAGCTTTACCGATCTTGAGGAATCCCCCATCATCCGCGAATGCATCCCCATGCTCGGGGAATCCGCCGCCAGCGTCGCCGGGCCGCAGATCCGCAACATGGGCACCATCGGCGGCAACCTCTGCAACGGGGCCGTCTCGGCGGACACCTGCGCACCCGTCCTCGCCCTGAACGGCTACCTCAATATCAGAGGAGCGGAGGGAGAACGGACCATCCCCGCCCTCGGCTTCCATACCGGGCCCGGCAGGGTCGCCCTCAAGCGGGATGAAGTGCTCCTTTCCGTGGAGTTCCGGCCTGAAGACTGGCAGGGCTGGGGCGCAGCCGCGGAGAAGGCCGCCAAGCGGCCCCAGACCCTGATGGACATCGCCACCATCGGCTGCGCGGCGGCCGTCAGACTTGACGGGACGGTCATTTCGGGCATCCGGCTGGCCTATTCCGTATCCGCGCCGATCCCGGTGCGCTGCCCCAGCGCCGAAGCCGCCGCCCTGGGCCGTTGCGCGACGCCCGAAGCTCTGCCCGCCACCCTCGCCGCAATCAGCGCCGCCGTGGAAGCGGACGTGCAGCCCAGAACCTCGTGGCGCGCCAACCGGGATTTCCGTATGCACATCATCCGCACGCTGGCGGAACGCGTCATTGCCCGGTGCGTCGTCCGCGCCGTCGAACTTCAGGAGGCCGCCTCATGCTGAAAACCATACGCTGCACCGTCAACGGCAAGGCGCGGGAACTTTCCTTTGACGTCCGCGCCTCGCTGCTCGAAGTCCTGCGCGCCGAAGGCCTGACCAGCTCCAAACAAGGCTGCGGCGTGGGCGAATGCGGCGCGTGCACCGTGCTCGTCGACAATATCCCCGTGGATTCCTGTATTTTCCTCGCCGTCTGGGCGGACGGAAAAACGATCCGCACCGCCGAGGGCGAAGCCAAGGGCAACCGGCTTTCCCGCGTCCAGCAAGCCTATGTGGACGCCGGGGCCGTCCAGTGCGGCTTCTGCACGCCCGGCCTCGTCATGAGCAGTACGGCCTTCATCGAAAAACACAAGGGCCAACCCGTTACCCGCGAGGAGATCCGCCGAGGGCACGCCGGGAACCTCTGCCGCTGCACGGGCTACGACGCCATTATCGCCGCCGTGGAAAGCTGCCTCAACGACACGCCGCCGCAAAATACCTGTGCCTGTCTCCGCAAGCCGGGCGGCCCATGCCACCATCATCAAAGCTGAGCAAAATCAGCCGTGTTTTTCAGCAGACTTGCCCTGTCCATGATTCCCATGTACAGGGGTTGTCTGTTTTAGGGGGAATCATCCGAAACCATTCAACCACCGGGGAACGCCCATGGCCCAGACAAAAGGCATACTGGAACGGGTTTTCAAGCTGAGCGAAAAAGGAACGACCGTCAAAACGGAAATCCTCGCCGGCCTGACCACCTTCGTCGCTATGGCTTACATCATTTTCGTCAATCCGAGCATCCTCGCGGACGCGGGTATCCCCAAGGAAGCCGCCATTGCAGCAACCGTCTGGTCCGCGGTCATCGGCAGCGCCGCCATGGGCCTCTGGGCCAATTTCCCTGTGGCCGTGGCCCCCGGCATGGGGTTGAACGCCTTCTTCGCCTACTACGTCTGCGGCGTCCTCGGCCTGCACTGGACCGTGGCCCTCGGTGCGGTGTTCTTCTCCGGCATCGTGTTCCTGCTGCTGACGGTTACGCACGTCCGCCAGCTGCTCATTGATGCCGTGCCCATGAACCTCAAGTATGCCATCGTCGTCGGCATCGGCATGTTCATCGCCTTCATCGGGCTCCAGAACGCGGGCATCGTGGTAAAGAACGACGCTACAGTGGTCGCCCTCGGCCATGTCACCCAACCCGGCCCGCTGCTGGCCTGTTGCGGCCTCATGCTCACGGCGGGGCTCATGGCCCGTAACGTCCAGGGGAGCCTGCTCATCGGCATCCTCGTGACCGCCGTGCTCGGCATGGTATTCGGCGTATCTCCGGCCCCTTCCGGGATCGACAGCGTTATGAGTTTCTCCCTCCCGAGCCTCGCCCCCACGCTCATGCAGCTCGACATCATGGGCGCGCTCAAGTACGGCATCATTTCGATCATCTTCACCTTCACCATCGTCGAGCTGTTCGACAACATGGGGACGCTCATCGGCCTCTCCCGCAAAGCCCGGCTGATGGATGACAAGGGCCACATCGAGAACCTCGACAAGGCGCTGGTCACCGACTCCGTCGGCACGGTGGTCAGCAGCTTCCTCGGTACGTCCACCGTCACCAGCTATGTGGAAAGCGCCGCGGGCATTTCGCAGGGCGGCCGCACCGGCCTGACCGCGTTGACCGTGGCGGTCCTGTTCGCCGCCTCTCTGGTGTTCGCCCCGCTCATCGGCCTTGTGCCCGCTTTCGCCACGGCTCCGGCGCTGCTCATCGTGGGCGCGCTCATGATGATGGAAGTGATGAACATCGACTTCAATGACTTTACCGAAGGCTTCCCGGCCTTCATGACCATCATCATGATGCCGCTGACCTACAGCATCGCCAGCGGTTTCGGGTTCGGCTTCGTCAGCTACGCCGCCGTGAAGCTCCTTTCCGGCCGTGCCCGCGAAGTGAGCCTCTTCATGTGGATCATCAC
>ENA-ORVC01001739-ORVC01001739.1-human-gut-metagenome-genome-assembly--contig:-NODE-1739-length-16955-cov-10.798580_pt1 | contig 16955 bp, 17 predicted proteins | sample MGYA00242092_ERZ509234 | MGnify/ENA primary metagenome ERZ509234 (study PRJEB26280, sample SAMEA2338800) | human gut metagenome | biome: human gut; feature: human-associated habitat; material: faeces... | reverse complement strand
ATTTAAACAAATTATTAATCAGAATTCTGTTGCATTTGCAAGTTGAATTCAGCTTGTATAAACCATGAATATTCATTTTCTCCATACAGAGCCTTATTTAGCCCTTCTGTAAGTTGTGTGGCATTCAGTGACCTATCCAAGAAATTATCTATATAGCTGCTTTTGTTGGCTCCAGTGAGCAGATTATATACATTCCACATGGAAACAGCATTCTGATTCTCAGGAAGAGCAAAGTTATCATCATTGTAATATGCCTTGGCTACAAGCCCTATCTGTGTATCAGTCATCAGCATTTGAGGAAGCCTTTTCTTCTGTTCAACTGGGAGATATTGATATAATCTACTCTTACCCAAAAACTGTGCAAACTGCTGTTCAGTCATATAACTATCTTTATATGTACTCATGTAGTATAGGTGTTTGGCTATGTTGTATTCTTGAAATAGCCTCATCACTGAACTAAATAAATCAGCAGTACTCATCACCTTTAACTCAGACTTGTAACCATCAGTTGAGACACACATATTACAGCAAACTAAGTTCTTAAAGCCTATAAATACCTTGAATTTTTCTACACTTTTCTTACTATACAAGTTTTCATGATTATATGCCCTTACTCCACCAATAGTAAGATTCAATCTATTGCCTATTATATCTTCATGGATAGTGGGAATCTCAAAGCAGAACATCATTCTTTCATAATAAATGGTCTTGTCTGATTCAAGTAAATCCTTCACTGGTTTATGAATAGCTTCGGGTGTTCTGCCTTTAATGACATGGCTTACTCTGATAGCTGGTTCTTCAATCCTCTCATTGGGAAATATCTGATTGGCAGCTTCCCAAACCATTTCAATAAATGAAGGGTGACTGATAGTTATCTCATTATCCTTGCTGAATACTGGCACTACACATTCTTTCCTTAGATGCTGTATAGTGACTTCTTTGGTATTGGCTTCTATAAAAGGTAATCTTTTGTTTTCCCTTCTGGAGCTGATAATTTCAGTCTCTATAGTTTCAACTGGGGTTTCAATCTCAAACTTTGGCTGACTAAATGTTTGCATCAACATATTAGTTCTGTGTACTGGCATTAACTGCATTGCTTCCATAATGTATAAAATTAGGATTATAGTTGATAATAGGTTTATTGCTCTCTTCTTGTAACTGCATCTTCTTCTGCATGAAATCTGATGTAAGTTGCTGATACCATTCTGGGTATTGGTGATAAATGGAGGTAAGTTCTTCAATGGTTTTAGCCTGATTTATCTTCTGCTTTATCATATCCAAGTTTACTCCATTATTGCACCAATCCAGTATTATTTGCCCAGTAGTGGGTGTAATAGTAAAGTCTGGTTTACCCATGAATAGACTTGTTCTATCCTTTGATGCAATGGCTTGATGCTTCATGTTAATATCAAGGACTATGGTAAATTCATAATCTATTCCATCCCTCATGACAGCTTTTAACCCCACTTTCTCTGGAATCATCTTGCCATTTTTTTCACTAAGAACATAATCCTGCTTGCACCTCATAGTACAAATAACATGGCTTGGAGATTGTAGAATCTTCTGCATGAAGGCATTAATTCTTGGTGTAATCTTCTGCCAGTTAGTGAATGAATTGCCTTGTAGATTAGCATGATACTCCAGAAGGTTATCCCAACACTGAGAGATACTATCAATGATTATCACCTCCATTTTAGCATCCTCACATACTTTTACAGCTTCAATATAGGCTTCAGGTGTAAAGTTGTCTTGAAGGGGTAATACATTGTAGTTGCCTAAACTGGCATACAAATCAGCACTTCCATTCTCACTGTCTATGATGGCTATTTTAGTCCAATCTTTAGTCAGACCATAGGCTAATAATAAGGCTGAATAGGTCTTTCCTGAGCCTGCACAGCCTTGTAGAGCAAGCTTTATCTTAGCCTGCTTCTTTGATGATACTCTTAAATTTAACATATAAATTAATAATTAATTAGTAAATTTGCATTGTTAAAAATACATAGATGCATGAAAACAATAACTTTAGAACAACTTATAGAAGAAGGTTCCGAAATAAAAAAACAGATTTCATATATTAATGTCCCTGCTGGAGTAATAAGAACTTATAGAGCTTATCAGTTAAGTGATAATCAAAAATATGAAACATGGAAAAATATGACTATAAGATTTCTCTCTGTCAATTTTCCTGGAGATAGATGCATTAATGATTTTGAGAAAACTTCTGAAGAATTCTCAAAATCATACAAATCTCCCATTGTATTTGATAAAATGTTAGGTATATTAAATTCATGCTTAATTATTCCTCAAGTTCCAATAGCATCAAAAGAAGCAAGTATGATTGACAAATCAATCCATGTAAATGTGAATCAGAATCAGTCACAACAACAAACTATTGCATTTGAGATTTTTGTTGAAGCTATAAAAGATGAACTTACAGGTAAGCAGCAAAAAGAAATCAAAGAAATTATTACTAATGAACCTAATCCTATTCAAGTCAAGACTAAACTGATTGATAAAATCAAAAGTTTTGGTTCAGATGTTACATCAAATATTATAGCTAATATTATTACCAATCCTGCTATATGGGGAAATTTTTAATAAGGGTATTAGAAAAATACCCTTATTATTGATTCCTATAGAGTTGCCAATGTAGTAGCTCCTCCTTCCCCTTTCTGATGTAACAGAAGGAATATATCTCCAGTTTCAGCAGAGCATACTTCTGAAATGACTGGTATTGTCAGCTCTCCAGTCTCCACCTTCCTTGAACAAGCTCCAGTTTCAAAGCCATAGACAAAGAAACACTTGCCAGTGTGTTCATTTCTTTTCACTTCAATCTTTTCCACATTGTGCTGTGCTTTAAATTCAGCCACACTCATTGTCTTTAAGAACTTTAAATTTCTTTCCATAATTGTAAATTTATTATTGTTGTAGGGGGACTATCCCCACCTTGAGTGATGGGGGAGGTGATTGGTTGGCATATATCTCGCTTTTAAATCCAAAGGAGAAAAAATAAAAAAATAATTTTGGATAATTCTTTAGGTCAGTAAAAACAGTTATACTATTACAATGCGATATATATACTAATCCCCTGCTCTCTGATTGAAAACAAGGGATTATGAATAGATGCCGATTCTTACAAATCACATTTTATATAGCACAATATTTAGAATTTAGCATTTTTGACTTTCCAGCCAAAGGTAAAAAATATCTTGTTCAGAATTTCAAAGCCATCAATCCTTTTGCCGAAATCTGATATTTTAACTTTTCTAACGTTAAAATACTGCTTAATGAAACTTGCTTTTGCTGTAATATCTATTCTCAATTTTTGGAAACATAATCCAAGCTGATATTTTATTTCTTTCAGAGAGTATCTACCGCCTTCTTTAAATGTAATCCTCAACTCCTCTTGTAATGCAGCCTGAGTTTCAGGTGATTTAAAGTGTATCATATTCCTGATTTCAAGTTCATCATACTTCAACTCTGCCACTATTTCATCACCTAATATATTATATGCCAAAGGGATAATATCATTTTGCATTGCAATATCTTTTGCTAAATCTGACATTGCAACTGGATGTTCTTTTCTTTCTACGGAATACATTTTATAAAGTATCTCAAATGCACTTTCACCCATTCCAAAACAAATATTATTATGTATGTTTTGTTCCCAAGAATTTTCATCTTCAACATCATATCCTGCTTTCAAATATGCTTCTCTTAATGAAATTCCGTTTGAATAAATATTATCAATAGTTTCAAATTTGTACTGTGCATGGGCAATTTTCATTTTATCTATCTCAACTTTTTTTTCTTCTGCATTATAACAAGCAAATTCTTCTGGGTCATCAAGCCTTATTTTTTCTACTATAACAGTTTTCAAATCATCTCTAAGATTGTGATATGCCTCAATTGTCTTTTCAGCACTAACTAATCTCTCATTCAATTTTTCTTCGTACTCTTTTCTGCTTTCGCACATAATTCCTGTGTTATATATATGAAGGATGACATTTCTAAAAGGATTTTCTTTAGTTCTGATTCTTCCAGCTATATTTGTACTATATCTGTTGATATATCTAAAAGGGAGCTTTTTGCATATCCTTCGCTTGTAATAACCACTAATCCTGCTTTTGAATAAAAATCTGCTCCATAAAAAGCTGTTTTCGTGCAGAAAGTAAAAGTTTTATTCGTACCACTTGCCTCCCCAATAGTAAAACCCTCTAATTTCTTTTTATTGATTTCATCCTTGGCACATATAATTTTCACTTCATTGGGAGATAATTTGGCTGATTTTATGATACCCCTAATTGCAGATACCGAGTTTACAAAAAAGAAATATTCTTCAACTTTATTGCCTTTTAATTCAAAAGGATGTCCCAGTTTATGATTTCTGATAATGTTGGCAACTATAGCTAATGGATGATTTGATTTTATTCTAAAGGGCATTATCCTGACTGAATTTTCCCATTCTATCTCATATTCAGGCAATCCTTCAAGTTCTGATGGTCTCCATTGATATGGAATTGGGGTTGCAGAAAGATAGGTTACATTTGGAACACCTTTCAGTACATTCAATAAACTCCTTATTGCAGCATTTCTGTAAATATAAGCATCTAAAATTTCTTGGTACTCATCCACAACTATTTTGCATTCAATTGATTGCAGCTTCATTACAGCATATACTCTTGGAAAAGAATCATAAGTAACCATTATCTTGATAGGCTGTTTGCCTTGACACTCTTTGATATAGTCCTCAATATGATTTTGCCCGATACCTTTTTGCACAGCAAATAATTTGTAGGAACATCTTGTATTGGGATATTGGTTTACTTTATTGATTATCAGTTGTCTCGTAGGACAAGCAACAATAACATTTTCTCCATTTTCCAATACAACAGTAGTTGCTCCACAACCAGTTTCTTTTTTATTCAAAATTCCTGCTGGCAATGTTTCCATAAATTCACTGAGATATACTGCTCCAGTAGGTGCAGTTATCACAGTCTTTCTACCTATCTCATGAGTAGAAAGACCTAATTCTTTTTTTCTCATTTTTTTTGTTGTTAAATTACTAATATTGTCGAAAAACTATTCTACTCCTTTTAAGGAGTAAGGTAGAAAATTCGACAAAAAGATATCACTTACTTGTACAGCCACATACAAGCATACATTTCTTTTCTTCCCACGAAAGTTTTATGAATTTTACTCAGAGGTATTGCTTTTTGCCACCTCTCGGAGTACACTAAACAGAATAGCATGAAGCTATTTGTTAGAAAGGGGTTGCAAAGTAATGTCTTTTTATCGACAAAAACAAATAAATTGGGATATTTATTTTTATACGACTAATTATCAGAGATAAAGAATCCCCATAATCCAATTAACTACAGAGATTCTTTTAAGCCTATTTCAACTCTTCACTCCCAAATACATATTGAAGAACCTTCAAGTTTGCTTCATTCTCAATCTTGAAGTCTCTTTCAATGTATATATCTGTGACTTTCATGGCTTCATCAATGTGATTAAGTGCTGCATGAACAGCATATTTATCAATACCTACCTTGTTGACTGCTAAAGTAGCCCATGAGTGTCTTGCTGCATAGTACTCCAAATCATCTATTTTCAAAAGTTTTCCAATCTCTTTGAGTCCTATATTTATAGCCTTATTGAAGTTGCCAGCAGTTGAATAAGTATGATAGAAATTAAATATTCTATTTTTTGTTTGGTCTTGGTATTTTTCCATTAGTGGTTGAAGAATAGGGGGAACTATAACTTTCATTTTGGCTTTATCTAACCTTCTGTCTTTGGTTTTACTTCTGTAGTAGGTGATTGCTTTTCCTTCCAGTGTAGAGCAACTGTATAAGTCTATTGAGTTCATTCCCATCAGGCAGAAAGATATAATGAAGCAATCTTTGGCTAAATTATATGGGCATTTCTTCTCTTTTCCTGTGTTGTTGTATTGATAAGGTAATTCCCATATCTTTTTGATGGCTTCTGCTGGTATGGCTCTCTTTCTTGTAGCCTCTTGCTTAGGTATTTCTAAGTTATCAAAAGGTGAATTGGGCACTAAGATGATATTTCTATCATAGTCATTATATCTTTTTTTGATTTCATTGTATAGATGTCTGAGGCATCCAATATATAAAGAGAGCATTCTGTTGGAAGGTATTCGTTTTCCATGTTTCTTTAATTCCTCAATTCTTTGGGCTCTTTTTAATTGTAGATAGTTCATGAAATCTTTTAATAGCTTTTTAGTTATTTGGTCTGTATTCAAGTGTTCTTTTCCAAGATAAGTGATGAAAGCATTAATAGATGTCTGGTAGTTGGCTTTTCCTTTTAATTGAGTAGTCTTCAACCACTCTTTTGAGAACTGAATGAAATCTATGGTAGTCTTTCTTTCATTTTTAACCTTGATGCACTCTATTATATCATTTAAGCTGTAATTAGCTGTTTCCAATGGGAGGGAAGCACATAATTCTTGATATTGCCTAACAATATTATTTGCTTCCTTAATAAACTTGGGATTCTTTATTTTGAATGCCTTGGTGAGGTCTTCCTTCCTTACATAGATAGAAGTAGGCAGTCTTTTGACTTCTCTCTTATAAGTCATTCTGATTTTGACATTATACGTACCATCACTCTTTTGTTTGCCTTTTAATACTTCGGCTTTGATTGTTATCATATCTATTGTTTTTGGGGGAACAACAATAGACCAACAATTACATAATTTATAGTATAATGAAAGGGTTTTCCAAAGAATTCATATAAAAGAAAAGGATTGATAACCTTTTGATTATCAATCCTCTCTAAGAGCGGAAGACGGGGCTCAAACCCGCGACCCTCAGCTTGGAAGGCTAATGCTCTATCAACTGAGCTACTTCCGCAATTTTTTGTGGGCAAAGATGGATTCGAACCACCGAAGGCGTAAGCCAGCAGATTTACAGTCTGCCCCATTTGGCCACTCTGGTATTTGCCCTTTTGCTATCGAGAACTACTTTAAATCTCTTTTTAAGTAGCTTTGTTTCTCAATTGTGGTGCAAAGATACGACTATTTTTGTAAACTCCAAGCAAAATCGATCATTTTTATTGCAGTAATTGCACATTCATCGCCTTTATTTCCCAGCTTGCCACCTGCGCGGTCCTCTGCTTGCTCCATTGTGTTGGTGGTAATTAATCCGTAAATTACTGGTACATCGCCACTTGCGTTTAGCTGAGTAATTCCTTGTGTTGCGCCCATGCAGACGTAATCAAAATGTGGCGTATCTCCACGAATTACGCAACCAATTGCAATTACTGCATCAACTTCGCTGTATTCTATGATTTGATTGGCTCCGAAAGTCAACTCAAAACTACCGGGTACGGTTTTTATCATGATGTTTTCATCTTTCGCTCCATGTTTTTTTAAGGTGTCGACTGCTCCTTTTAAAAGAGCACCGGTGATATTGTAGTTCCATTCGGATACTACAATGCCGAATTTCATATTCTCAGCGCTGGGTACTGAATTGAAATCATAATCCGAAAGGTTGTGATAAGCTGTAGCCATGATAAATTAAAGTTTAAGATTTGAAAATAGAGAGAGAAAAAAACACGAATTATACGGCACTTACGGCGTTGACTTCCGTATATATCCGTATAATTCGTGCTCGAAATGTCTTATTATATAATAAGGTGTAAATTATTTCTTCAACAGTTTAGCCTGCTCGATGTATTTATCAATATCCATAGCCTGATATGAGCGGAAGTATTTCTCCTTAATGGAAGTATATGCTTTGATAGCATCATCATACTTACCTTGCTTAACCAAGATTTCTCCGGCCTGTTTCAGATAAATAGGGCTGAGTGTGGTGTTGTCTGCTTCATCAGCAGCTTTCAGCAACATGGAAGATGCTTTGTCGAGCTGACCGAGCTGAGCGTAGCAATTACCCATGGCGCCTTTCATGGCGGGAGCTACCATTTGGTCGTTTCCATCGAAGCTATCCAATGCTTTTACGGCTTCATCAAATTTGCCGAGGTGTGCGTAGCAAAGGCCTGCGTATGCTTTTGCAAGGTTGGCTGCATCTGTGCCGCTATATTGATCGGCTATCTTGATGAAGCCAACGTAACCGATGCTGTCACCGTTCAAAGCTTCTGCAAAAGCATCAGCCTCAAAATATTCTTGTCCTTTGAAAAGGGCTGCCTGTGCTTTTTCCTCGCGAGGTTCCGCATAGAGGTTTTTGTACATTACTATACCTGCTATAATAATGATTATAGCTAAAATAGCACCGATAATTGCCTTTTTGTTTTTGATGAGAAATGCCTCTGATTGTGTAAGTGCGTCTTCCACGTTTAAGGCTTCATTCGTCTTTTTTTGTTCTGCCATTTTTTATATATTCTTTTTGTTATTATTCATTAATAGCTGATTCGACCCGCAAAAGTAAGTTTTTTATAGCTATCAACGAAATTTAGCGGCATCTTTTTTTATTTTACATCTCAAAACCGTAGAATTATTTTGCTTTGCATTATCTTTGCCCTGAAAAGCAAAGAAAAGATAAGCCGCCAATATGATACTGAAACATATATCCATACTCAACTACAAGAATCTGGAACAAGTGGAACTTGCCTTCTCTCCGAAACTGAATACTTTTTTCGGGCAAAACGGAATGGGAAAGACGAACTTGCTGGATGCTGTTTATTTCCTCTCTTTCTGTAAGAGTGCCGGCAATCCCATCGACTCGCAGAATATAAGGCATGATGCGGATTTCTTTGTTATTCAGGGATTTTACGAGGCCTCCGACGGTACGCCGGAGGAGATTTACTGTGGTATGAAGCGCCGGCAGAAGAAGCAGTTCAAACGGAATAAGAAAGAGTACACACGTTTGTCCGACCATATCGGCTTTTTGCCGTTGGTGATGGTGTCGCCTGCCGATTCGGCATTGATAAACGGAGGTAGTGATGAGCGTCGCCGTTTTATGGATGTGGTGATTTCACAGTACGATAAAGAATATTTGGATGCACTGATCCGCTACAACAAAGCATTGGCGCAGCGGAACACCTTGCTTAAGAATGAGATGCCGGTGGAAGAAGAACTTTTTCTGGTATGGGAAGAGATGATGGCACAAGCCGGTGAAGTGGTGTTCCGTAAGCGGGAAGAGTTCATCAAGGAGTTCATACCGATTTTCCAGTCTTTCTATTCATTTATTTCTCAGGATAAGGAGAAAGTGGGGCTGATTTACGACTCGCATGCTCGTGACGCTTCTTTGCTGGAGGTGTTGAAGGAGAGCCGTACGCGTGATCAGATTATGGGATTTTCCCTGCGTGGGGTTCATAAGGATGAATTGAATATGTTGTTGGGTGACTTTCCTATCAAACGGGAGGGTTCGCAGGGACAGAACAAAACTTACCTGGTGGCTTTGAAGCTGGCGCAGTTCGATTTCCTGAAACGGACGGGTGCTACGGTTCCGTTGCTATTGCTCGATGATATTTTTGACAAGCTGGATGCTTCGCGTGTGGAGCAGATTATCAAGCTCGTGGCAGGTGATAATTTCGGGCAAATCTTTATAACGGATACCAACCGGGAGCATCTGGATCGTATTCTGCATAAGGTAGGTAGCGACTATAAAATGTTCTGCGTAGAGCAAGGGGCCGTTTCCGAAATGGCGGAGAGCCAAGCGCTGAACGATGAGGAGAGTGAGGGATGAAACGGAATGACGCTGAACAGATTGGTAAACTGATACGTAATTTTCTGAGGCAGGAAAGTTTGGAATCGCCATTGAATGAACGGCGGCTCATCAGTTCATGGGCGGAGGTGCTGGGACCTACCATTGCGTCTTATACACGCGAACTCTATATCAAGAACCAAGTATTGTACGTGCATCTTACTTCCGCAGCCCTTCGTCAGGAACTGATGATGGGCCGGGATTTGCTGGTGCGCAATCTGAACAGGCACGTAGGAGCGCAGGTGATAACCAATATTATATTCAGATAGTGCAACCGGGCGGCGGTCAGCTTTCTCTTCACTCGCAGGTTATGACCTCATCCATACGGATGTCGAACGTCTCCGCCGGGACTTCTTCTACAATCTGAAACGGGAAACAGATGCCTGCTTTGTATGCGGAAGGTATGCGGGGAAGCAGACGGTCATAATATCCTTTTCCTCTTCCCAAGCGGTTTCCGTTACGGTCAAACGCTACTCCCGGAACGACAATAAAGTCTATCGCGTCATAGTCGGTAAACAAAGCTCCGGTGGGCTCCTCTATGCCGTAGGCTCCGGTGGCAAGGTCGCCCGGCCCGGTATAGACGCGAAGCTCCAGATCGTCACCTGTGACAACGGGCAGCAATATTTGTTTTTTCGCACTCCATTTCCTGATGAAGCTGTGTGTATCTACTTCATCAGGCAGTGAATGGTACAGTAATATAGTGCTTGCCGCCCTGAAAGCCGGATGGGCTTCGAGGGCGGCGAGTATTTCAGCAGATTGTGACTGATGCGTAATGGTAGATTTGTGAAGGGTCTTCAGTAAAGCCATACGCTTGCGCAGTTCTTTTTTCTTTTCCATTGTTGTTATTGTCCTCTTCCTGACCGGCTTGTAGCGGGGCTTTTGGGAAAGCCTCGCCACGTTCCAAGATTTCCAATGCTTTCTTTACGGTAGCGTCACTCTCGTTGATATATCGGATATAGGCCTCTTTGCCTAAGGTATTGTAGATGATATTGCCGTAGAGGTTTCGTTCCAGCAGCTTGTAGGAGCGATGTATCAGGAGGTTACGCCTTTTTACCCCTTTGGAGTCGGCAAAACGTATGAATTGTTCCACGATGCCCTGACGTCGCAAGTATTTCAGTAAGTCCTGTTCATTGCCGAATTCGGCCAGTTTGGCACGATTACGGTCGGTGTACTGGAAACTGAACTGTATGATCAGTCCCTTGTTGCTCACCTCTATCAGATAGGAAGATACTCCGGTTGTGTCTTGCGGCACAAATACATCGGGCATGATGCCTCCTCCGCCATAGACGGGGCGTCCCAGTCCGGTGGAGTAACGCAGGCTCTCGTCGAGTTTGATACTGTCTTTAGAGAAAAACTCTCCATGTTCGTAGCGGGTCAGCCAGTCCATTTCGTACTTGGAGTCTTTGCCGCTTTCGTAGGGGCGTTGGATGCATCGTCCGGAAGGGGTATAGTAGCGGGCGATGGTCAGGCGAATGGCGGAACCGTCGCTGAAGTCGATGGGTTGCTGTACCAATCCTTTGCCGAATGAACGGCGTCCTACGATAGTTCCCCGGTCGTTGTCCTGAATGGCGCCTGCAAAGATTTCGCTGGCTGAGGCAGAACCTTCATCCACCAGTACCACAAGCGGCATCTTCTGGCAACTGCCCGTACCGTTGGCATATTCTTCCATACGCGGATATTTGCGTCCCTTGGTGTATACAATGAGCTTTCCTTCCGGCAGGAACTCATTGACCATGCGTGTAGCCGCTTCCATATAACCTCCGGTGTTGCCGCGCAGGTCGATAATGAAACCTTTGCATTTCTGGTGACTTAGCTGGGCAATGGCATTCAGTAGTTCCACGTGGGAGGTGCGCCCGAACTTGCTGACTTGTATGTAGCCGAAATCATCATTTAGCATATAAGCGGCATCAATCGTGTTTTGCGGAATATCTCCACGTGTAATGGTGAAGTCCAGCAAGTCTTTTTCAGTCGCCCGCTTTACTCCTAACTTCACTTGTGTGCCTTTTGGCCCTTTCAGGTTACGCATGGCTTTTTCGTTGGTCAGTCCTTTGCCGGCAAACAGGCTGTCGTTCACCATGACAATGCGGTCGCCCGCCATGAGTCCTACTTTCTCGGAAGGGCCTCCCTGGATCACGCTGTTTACGTGTATGGTATCTTCCTGTATGGTAAACTGGATACCGATGCCGCTGAAACTGCCTTCCAGTTCGGAGTTCACTTCTTCCAACTTCTGTGCAGGGATATAGGTGGAGTGGGGGTCAAGTTCTGCCAGTATCTGCGGCATTGCTTTTTCTACGAGGTCGGTCATGTTGACGCTGTCCACATATTGATCGTCCACCACCCGTAACAAAGCATTCAGTTTGTTGGACGAGCCGTTGATAATACCCAAACGGTTTCCTGCGAAATGTTTGGCATAAAACGTTCCGATAAGGATGCCCGCCACTACGCTGATTGCGATAATAAGCGGCGTGAAGCGGGAAGAGTTTTTTGTGCCCATAATGATATGTACTATTTTCAATTTTACTATACTATATTTAGTTGGCTGCGTGCAAAGCAGTTAACTTCCAACTCTCAATTCTCAACTGAAACGAATACCACTTCGATACCTGCCCGTTTCAATAGATTGATACCGTCTTCCAAGCGGTATTTTTCAGAGTATACAACACGTTTGATGCCTGCTTGGATGATGAGTTTGGCACATTCAATGCAGGGAGATGCCGTAACGTACATCGTGGCGCCGTTGCTGCTGTTGTTGGAGCGTGCTATTTTGGTAATGGCATTGGCTTCGGCGTGGAGAACGTACGGTTTGGTAATGTTGTTTTCGTCCTCGCATACATTTTCAAATCCGGAAGGCGTGCCGTTGTATCCGTCAGAGATAATCATTTTATCTTTTACGATGAGTGCACCGACCTGGCGCCGTTGGCAGTAAGAGTTTTCCGCCCAGATACTTGCCATGCGTATATAACGTTTGTCCAACGCTTCTTGTTTGTTTTTCGTAGTTTCGTCCATATCTTTAGCTGAATTTAGCGGGCTGTAAATCCCATGACTTTTGTTGTATTTCCGTCTTTAAAGTAGAGGGTGAGGTTGTGCACGTCCCCTTCGTACTTGAAAACATTGAACAGGCCGCTGATGAATACTTTTGCCAGCTTGTCGCTTTCACTGCCGTAGGCTTTCCCACTGATGCTTATGGTGTGTTCCTTTCCGTCTATTTTCAGGATGGCGTCGCTGATGTTTGCTTTGACGGCATGGGCGCTGACCGTACCGGTCACCTCGCCGTTCACATCGGCACAGTTGAAGTTCAATGTGAAATTTTCTGTTATCTTGAGCAGTTCCCTGCTGGCTTTCTCTTCAGCCTCATTACTCCACAAACCTTGATAGAACTGTTCCTTTCCTTTTTCAGTAGTTATGCGGCTCAGTTTCCAAGTCTTGTCGTTGAAGATTTCCATTACGTCGTCTTCGTTGTTGCAAGCACTGAAACCAAGTAACATGGTCAGCATCATCAGGACATAGCCTATTGATTTTATATTTATTCTCTTTTTCATTTCTTTATTCCGTTTCTGATTAATAGTGCATCTATGGTCGGTTCTTGTCCGCGGAAACGTTTGTAGAGCGTCATGGGATGTTCCGTACCTCCTTTCGACAGGATATTCCGGCGGAAAGAATCGGCTACTTCCGGGTTGAAAATGCCGCGTTGCTTGAACAGCGAGAAAGCATCTGCATCCAGTACTTCCGCCCATTTATAGCTGTAATATCCGGCAGAATATCCACCTGCAAAGATATGCGAGAACTGGGTGCTCATACAAGTCTCTTCCACAACAGGGAGTATTTGCGCTTTTTCCCAAGCCTTCTTTTCGTAGGCTTTGGCATCCCCCTCAAACGGGGTGTTGCGTGTGTACCATGCCATGTCCAGCAATCCGAAGCTCACTTGGCGCAGGCAGGCATAAGCTACGTTGAAGTTCGATGAGTCTACAATGCGCTGCACCAGTTCGTCAGGGATGAGTTCGCCGGTCTGGTAATGGCGGGCAAAGGTGTGTAGGAACTCTTTTTCAATGGCAAAGTTTTCCATGAACTGGGAAGGCAGTTCTACAAAGTCCCAATAAACATTTGTACCGCTTAAACTTTCGTAAGTGGAGTTGGCAAACATCTCGTGCAGGCTGTGTCCGAACTCGTGCAGGAAAGTTTCCACTTCGTCGAAAGTCAGTAGGGCGGGCTTGTTCTGTGTGGGCTTGGTGAAGTTCATCACGATAGACACGTGCGGACGGCTGTTTTCGCCGCTTTTCTCATCTATCCACTGCCCTTTGTAGCTCGTCATCCATGCACCGGAGCGTTTTCCGGCTCTGGGATGAAAGTCCGTATAGAGTACGGCAAGATATGTGCCGTCTTTATCAAACACTTCGTAGGCTTCCACATCCTTGTGATAGACGGGGATGTCAGGATTCTTCTTGAATGTGATGCCGTACAACCTGCTTGCCAGTCCGAATACCCCTTCTTTTACTTTGCTTAGCTCAAAGTAGGGGCGAAGCATTTCATCATTAATGTTGAATTTCCGGTCTTTCAGTTTTTGAGAATAGTAACTCCAGTCCCATGGCATAAGGTTGAAGTTTTCTCCTTCTTCGCTACGTGCCAGTGCCTGCACTTCAGCATATTCTTTTTGTGCGGCGGGTGTATATGCTTCCAGCAGTTGGTTCAGCAGTTTGTATACGGCGTCGCTGTTTTGTGCCATTCGTTCTTTCAGGTTGTATTCGGCAAAGTTGTCGTAGCCCAGCAATTGGGCAATTTCCATGCGGACGTTGGCAATTTTCTTTACGATTTCCAAATTGTTGCAGGCATTGTCGTGCGTGCATTTTGTATTATATGCCATGTAGAGTTTGCGGCGCAGTTCGCGGTTGTCGGCATACGTCATGAAAGGGCTGTAACTTGGGGCATGCAGGGTGAATACCCAACCTTTCACTCCTTTTTCCTGCGCTGTTTCTGCGGCGGCATCAACGGCGCTTTCGGGCAGACCGGACAATTGTGACTTATCGGTCAGTGCCAGTTGGTAGTCGTTTGTCTCTTTCAGGGCATTTTCACTGAATTGCAGCGTCAGCAGGCTTAGCTCTTTGCATAAGCTGCGGTACTTTTCTTTGGCATCTCCTTGCAGGTTTGCTCCGTTGCGGACAAAACCGGTGTAGATGTCTTCCAGTAACTTGGATTGTTCCGGAGTAAGTTTGTTTTTGTCTGTCAGCTCATATACGGCTTTGATGCGGGCAAATAGCTTTTCGTTGAGGCTGATGTTATTCTCATGTTCGCTCATCAGCGGCATGATTTCCCGGGCAAGTTCCTGCAATTCATCGCTGGTTTCGGCGCTGAGCAGATTGCCGAATACGGTATTTACACGCTGCAATAGTTCTCCGGACTTTTCGTAAGGCACTATTGTGTTTTCAAAAGTCGGAGTGGCAGTATTATTGATGATAGCATCTATCTCTGCATTTTGCCGGCGGATGCCTTCGTGTATGGCAGGTGCATAATGTTCAGTCTTTATCAGATTGAAAGGAACAGTTCCGTACGGAGTTGAATACTTTTCAAAGAAAGGGTTTGAGGCTTGTATCATGGTCATAAAACAAAGTAATATTAGTGTAAGTTTAAATCTTGTCATATACCTATTTATAGAAAAAAATAATTTAATTGCAAATGTGCAAAAAAAATAGGCGACTTCATAAAAGAAGCCGCCTATTTTTTATTATTTTCTAACTGTATATTAGCAGTTAACAGATGCCATGTGAGCGATTAGGTCAAGAACCTTGTTAGAATAACCGATTTCGTTGTCGTACCAAGATACAACTTTAACGAAAGTATCAGTCAAAGCGATACCAGCTTTAGCATCGAAGATAGAAGTGCGAGTGTCACCCAAGAAGTCAGAAGAAACAACTGCATCTTCAGTGTAACCCAGAACACCCTTCAATTCGCCTTCAGAAGCTTCTTTCATGGCAGCGCAGATTTCAGCATAAGTAGCCGGTTTAGCCAAGTTAACAGTCAAGTCAACTACAGAAACGTCCAAAGTCGGAACACGCATAGACATACCTGTCAATTTTCCGTTCAAAGTGGGGATTACTTTTCCTACGGCTTTGGCAGCTCCCGTAGAAGAAGGAATGATGTTGCCAGAAGCGGCACGACCACCACGCCAGTCTTTCATAGAAGGACCGTCAACCGTTTTTTGAGTAGCGGTAGTAGAGTGAACGGTAGTCATCAAACCATCGAGAATACCGAATTTGTCGTTCAATACTTTGGCGATAGGAGCCAAGCAGTTGGTTGTACAAGAAGCATTGGAAACGAATTGAGTACCTTTAACGTAAGTATTTTCGTTAACACCGCAAACGAACATAGGAGTATCGTCTTTGGAAGGAGCGGACATAACTACGTATTTAGCACCGGCTTCGATATGAGCTTGAGCTTTTTCTTTGGTCAAGAAAAGACCGGTAGATTCTACAACATATTCAGCACCTACTTCATTCCATTTCAAATCGGCAGGATTTTTTTCGGCTGTAACACGAATAGTTTTTCCGTTTACAATCAATTGACTTTTTTCAACATTCGCTTCGATAGTTCCATCGAATTGTCCGTGCATAGTGTCATATTTCAACATGTATGCCAAATAGTCAACTGGGCAAAGGTCGTTAATACCTACGATTTGGATGTCGTTTCTTGTTTGTGCTGCACGGAAAACGAAACGTCCGATGCGGCCAAAACCATTGATACCTACTTTAATCATTGTAATAAAACTTTAAGTGTTTATTGAATAAAAAATAACATCTTACTTTTTTCTTCTTTTTTTGTTCTGCTTTCTTAAAAACATTTACATTTGTAATATTGTTTAACAACCACAAGGTGTCGCACAACAACTCATCAAAGCAAGCAGCGCAATCAAAAAGGCAATTTTGTATTTCATACAAGTATATTTTGTTCCTAAAATTGCGATGCAAAGGTAAATATTTTTTTTGAATACAATGTATGTGAATGTGAAAATAAAAGAAAAATTTCTTTATTTGCATTGTGTTGAGTTTGAGTAATCTATCTAATATTAATAACTCGTACTATTATGAAAAGTTCATTTTTAGCAGACTTTAAAAAATTTGCCATGCGAGGCAATGTCATCGACATGGCTGTCGGTGTAATTATCGGTGGCGCTTTTGGAAAAATCGTATCTTCGGTTGTCGCCGATATCATCATGCCACCTCTGGGCTTATTAATTGGCGGGATCGACTTTAAACAGTTTGCTGTCACGCTACGCGAGGC
>ENA-ORVC01001731-ORVC01001731.1-human-gut-metagenome-genome-assembly--contig:-NODE-1731-length-17036-cov-4.937518_pt1 | contig 17036 bp, 14 predicted proteins | sample MGYA00242092_ERZ509234 | MGnify/ENA primary metagenome ERZ509234 (study PRJEB26280, sample SAMEA2338800) | human gut metagenome | biome: human gut; feature: human-associated habitat; material: faeces... | reverse complement strand
ACTCTGAGGTATTTTCAATTTTCAACATCCACATTTTTTATTATACAGGAAGCTCTCTATAACCATAAGCGGCAAAAGAATCACAATCATCAAATTCATCTGCGTACATTTCATAGTTATTATGAACAATATACATTCCCAAATGATCCAGTTCATCGCTAAGTAATAGAGTTTTTGACCTTGTTGCTGTTTTACGCTGTTTTAGATAATGCAAAAAGTATAACGGTGAATTAAAATATGCTGTGTATACTTCCAAATCATCCACACTAATTGCTATTGTTCCACTGTTCACCTGCAAGAAATTCATCTTCTCAATCTTCGCTTCAAAAGCATTAAAATTATCAACCGTTACACAAAATGTAAATATATTTTGGAACTTATCCCTACTAATAGTTACCTTTTCATTCTTTTTATCATCATAAAATGTCACCTGCTTATTTCTTTCTATATAGTTCAATGTTCTTTCACATTGATAATCTGCCTTCCCAATCAATGCATCAAAAGATTTTTTATGTGCTTTATAATCTGTAATTGCTGGAGTATATGTAAAAGAACCTGCCTTAACTTCCGCAATAATAAGAGTATCATCATATAGTACCAATATATCATTTTCATCCATTTTCTTTAATGAACTGCCTATCGGATAATAATTACCTACATAAGTCTGACATCCCGGTAAAAGCCGTTTAAATTGATCTTCTACTAAAGTTTCACTCGCTTTCTGTTGTATATCTGCCCATTGTGTTGTATATTCATTATCATGTCTTTTCATATCTTTTTGAATAATACGATAGATATTATCAAATAAATTATAATAATCAAAACAATAGCTAGATTCGCCTATTTTTATAAATGGTCTTTTCTGAACAGGCAAATCACGTATAATCCAGCCTGAGAAATCTTTTTCATCTATAAAATCTTTACATTCACCAATATCCCACGATAAACTATTTATTAATGTATCACTCCAACCTGTTACTTTCTTTATATCATACAGCTGTGTTCCAAAACACTTTTCGCATAATTCCAAATTTTGTTGACTATCTCTAATTTCATCTAAAAGTTTTTCAACATCTTCCAAGTTTTTCCCCTCTGATGCTTTTTGAAACTCCAAGAATTCATTAAACATTCCTTTCATAGAATCTAGTTTAGCTGATGAAAGCGAATATTCTAACTTTTCTAATCCCTCTAATAAATCTTGTGCTGATACCCCATATAATTCTCGCATCTTATCTGAATGAGGTAATAGTAAACTCTCCATATTTGTAAGCTGCTGAAACTGGTATCTTTTACCTCGCACATTTCCCATTAGTTGTGCTTCCATAATATACTGTATATCTTTTTCATCTAAATCTGCATCGTCAATCATCGTCTTAGCTGCCCAAAAAATATAGAAAATCTGTGTTTTTATATACAGTTCATCAACTTTTTCTAACACATTTTCAATTAACTCTTCTTGATTATCCTTAAATCCTTCAGAATAATTCTCCTGTGAAACTAAAATACTCTGTATATATTCAACTGTTCTTAATTCAAAATTTTGTTTTCCTTCTATCTGTATCTCAGAAACAGTATTGAATAAATTAACCATTCCACGATCCATAGCTACCATCAATAACGATAAGGGATCACATTTGCTAATATGCTCCCGAATATCCATAACTAATGTATCAATTTCAGCTTTCTTTTCATCATACTGTTGCGCCAATTCTGTATTTCGTTCTAAAATGTCTTGTTCCGTAAAATTATTCTTCAAAGACACTATATTTCCCATTCGTCCCAACTCTAAAAAACCATTACTGTAAAACTCATCAAAAGGTATCTGCTTATTCTTTCTTTTTTTCTTCATAATCTCTCTCCTATATATCTAACAATAGTTTATATGGCACTTACACATCTTTCTAGTTTTGCGCTAATTTTTTGTTTGTATTTAATTATGCCATCCAGCTATCGTTAATTATATCAATCAATCTATATTTCCACAATCATTTTCAAATCACCTTCTTCCTAAATGGCTGCAAAATACAAAATGTGTATCTTGCAGCCTGTTTCCTGTTACTTTCCGGCATTACTCATAGAAACCATTTTCCTCAATGCCTTTTTCCAGAATGGTATGTATCAGTTCCTCCAGTTCCACACCGTTAATCTCGCTGACTACAATCAGCTTTGCAAGGGTATCTTTCTGTACGGATATTGCATACTGTTCCTCATCGGCACGAAGCTCATGGACACAGATGCCAAGTCCGTCCGCAATCCTGCATACTACCCCAAGCTCCGGCTCCCTGATGCCCGCCAGAATATCCATGATTGTCCGCTCCGGCACTCCTGACATTCTGGAAAGCTCCATAATGCTGACTTCTTCCTCTTTCATCATGTTTAATAACTTATCTCCTGTTGTAAACATATCTTTTCCTCCCTTTATTTTTTCTTCCCGCCGGAAGATTTCTTTTTTGGAAATTCCATGACAAATTTAAACTGTACCCCGCTTTTTTCTTCCCCGCCTTTGGTATAGTGGTATTCCTCCGTCCCACTCGGAATGATATAGGCATCATAAGGTTTGCCCGCCTTGCTCTTTAACCCTTTTAACAGGATTTTCTTTCCGGCAAGCAAATCCTTTACCTGTATGTCGGTAAGTGAAGCTCCCATTACCCTGCTCACATTCATGCCGCATTTCTTTACGCAGTACGCACCGAATTTCCCCTTTACCACCTGACCGCCGCAGTTCGGACACGTCCCAAGCACCGTCTGTTCCTGTGCGAACATCTTTTTCTGCTCGTCGCTGACCTCATGGTAGGTGTGTATCAGCTCCGACACCATGTTTTCAATCTCCGCCATGAAGTCCTCCATTGGAAGCTCCCCTTTTGCTACCAGTGTCAGGGCATTTTCCCAATCGGCAGTAAGTTTCGGGGATTTCACAACGTCCGGCAGGACTGTAATCAGCTTCAATCCGTCCTCGGTGGGTATGATCTGTTTTTTCTCACGCTTTACAAAACCGTCTTTTACCAGCTTTTCAATGATGTCCGCCCTTGTCGCAGGCGTACCCAAGCCTTTCCGCTCCACATCGTCGCCCATATCTTCCGCCCCGGCACGTTCCATTGCAGATAATAATAAATCTTCTGTAAAATGCTTCGGCGGGGAAGTGAAATGCTCACTGATTTTCGTCTGCACACCGTCAAATGCCTGCCCTTCCGACAGTTCCGGCAGCTTCTTTTCCTCTTTTTCTTCCTCCTGATTCCCGGAGATTTTAAAGGAACGCTTAAAGGCATCTTCAAAAGATTTCCACCCGTTATGCGTGACAGACTTCCCGGAAACAGTAAATGTGTGTCCGTTACAGGAAAACTCTGCCTTGACTGTTTCATATAAATGCTTCTCCCCGGTGGCGCATAAAAGGCGGTTCGCAACCAGAGATAAAATTTTACGCTCCGTTTCCGGCAGTGCCGCAAGGTCAGCCTTCGCAATCTCCATTGTGGGGATAATGGCGTGGTGGTCTGTCACTTTCTTACTGTTCAGAATCCTCTTTATATCCGGTCTGGGAGCTTTATTTTCCTCAAACATCAGGGAATGGAACACCGCTTCGATTACGCCCTCTGCGGTCTGCCCCATGTCATCAGACAGAAACTGGCTGTCCGTCCTCGGATATGTGGCTAACTTTTTCTCATAAAGGCTCTGTGTGTACTCTAAGGTCTGCTTTGCGGTAAACCCAAACAGGCGGTTCGCATCCCTCTGGAGCGTAGTGAGGTCATAGAGCTTCGGCGGCATGACTGTCTTTTCCTCTTTTACAACAGACGTGGTAAGAGCCTGCCCATTCTGACAAGCTCCCACAATCTCATCTGCTTTCTTTTTATCATCAATGCGCCCGGTGGCGGCATCTATCCCATCCATCAGGATATGTGCCATGTAATATTTTTCCTTCTGGAAATTCATAATCTTTGTTTCCCTGTCCACCAGCATCGCAAGGGTGGGTGTCTGCACCCTGCCCACCTTCAGGACTTTGCCGCCATACAAAACAGTGAACAGCCTTGTACCGTTGATGCCCACAAGCCAGTCCGCTTCCTGCCTGCACAGTGCGGAATGGTATAAATTATCGTAATCACTCCCCGGCTGTAAATTCCCAAACCCTTCCCTGATTGCGCTTTCCTCCATTGAGGAAATCCACAGGCGTTTGATCGGCTTGTCACAGCCTGCCATTTCATACACCAGACGGAAGATAAGCTCGCCCTCCCGCCCGGCGTCAGTGGCACAGATTGTAGCGGTGACATCTTTCCTGTGCAACAACTGGCAAAGCACGTCATACTGCGCTTTCGTGTCCGGCTTGACCTCATACTGCCATTTTTCCGGCTTTACGGGAAGGCTCTCATACGTCCATTTCTTCCACTGCTCCCCGTAGCTTTCCGGCTGTGCCAGCTCCACCAGATGCCCCACGCACCAGCTCACAATATACCCGTTCCCTTCCATATATCCGTCACTGATTTCCGTTGCGCCGATTACTTCTGAAATACTTCTTGCAACACTTGGTTTTTCCGTTATCACTAACTGCATTTATTCATTCTCTCCTTCTTTATCCTCAAAAAAATCGTCCTCACTGTCCTCGTTTTCCTCGTCATCTTCGTATTCTTCTTCCTCGTCCTCCTCATCATCGTCCTCGTCAAGAAATTCCTCTTTCTTTTTCCGGACTACCTTGAAATAATAGCCGCCGCCGATAGCGATAACTGCCACAACTCCAAGAATGATATAGGTTGCCATCGGGTTTTCTTCTGCTTTCTCCGGCTCTGGTTCAGGTTCTTCGGTATTTTCTTCCCCGTCCCCGTCTGGTTCTTCCGTAAGTTCTTCTTCTGTTTCCTGTTCCCCGTTGTTATTGGGCAGTGCGCCCTCCGACACAGGGATTGCAGATTCCAGAGCAGCGGAATTTTTCGGTAAGGTTTCGCTGTTGTCCGCTGTCACGTTTAACAGATCATTTTCCGTAACTTCCGTCAGGAAGTACACCATTTCTTCCTCCCCGTCCCGGTCAATGATAAGGTAGAACACTTTTTCCGATGCGGTCTGGATTGTATAAAATTCCTTCCCGGTTTCGCTTTTTTCCTTCTCCCCGGATTCTTCCTTTTTCTCCGATGCAGCCGCTTCCGCCATTGCCTGTTTTTTCTGTTCTGCCGGGCTTAATTCTGATACGGTGTTCCCGTCACTGTCCGTTTTGGTATGCTCCGTTACCTGTGCGGTGGCAGAGGAAGGCTTGGTTGCCTGTGCATTGACCGGGAGCTGCTCTGCCGGGTTCTTCTCACCGCTGTCCTCTTTTTCCGGATCGGTGTAATATGGGTTGGCTGTTTTATAAACCTCTGACATATTCCCGGCATTATCCATAGCGGAAATGGTAAAATACTGGTAGCCTGCGTCAAACTGCTGCAGGCGGATATTTAAGACACCGTTTGTAAGCTCCGTAAACTCATACCCGTTCACATACACCGCCTTGATGCCGGAATCCATATCATGCGCCTGTACGCTTAACAGACCGTCACTGACTGCAGCGTTTAGGGTAGGCTTCGTGAAATCAAAACATTTAATATAACGGTTCTTCTCATAGGTCTTGCCCCTCTGGTCTGTCACAAGCACATAGACGGTGGTATTTTCCGAAATCTCCACATACATATCCTCTGTGATGTCCGTCCAGCTCCCATTCTGTGCGACTTTTGCCTGTACGGTCTTTATGGTGAAATTGCCGGAATGTGCCACATCTTCTATGGAGATATGTACCTTTGTGGTGTCATTGTGCCACCCGGACGGAGTGGAGATTGTGATTTTTACATTTGGGTTCACATATTCACATAAGCTGTAATCCTCCTTGCAGGCTTCACAATCTTTGTCAATGGAATACTGTGTGCATTTTTCTTTACAGGTACATTCCGGCTTTGGAATCTCATTCCCCGATACCGTTCCACCCTCCGTTTCTTCTTCTGATTCCCCTCCGCTGTCACCGGGTTCTGTTTCAGTGCTTTCCTCCGATTCTTTGCTGCCCTCTGCTTTGGCGCTTTCCTCTGTTTCCCCTCCGGTATTGCTTTCCTCCGCATAAGCGTCTACCGTATTCCCGCTGTTCGCCATAACCGCCCCTATGGGCATACAGAACAATAATGCCGATAACAGCAGCGACGCCACTGCCCTAACTGATAACTTTTTCTTCATTTCCTGCCATCTCCTTTGCGTTTTCTTTTTCTTCCAATAACTTCAAAATCTCGTCCTCGCTGAATTTAATGAGTAATTGCAGCTTCTCGGACGAGATTTTATGCTTTTCGATAATATCCATTTTTTCGGCTCTTTCCGCCATGCGCTTCTGTTCTTCCAAATCCTTCTGCTTCGCCTGTAATGTTTCAAGCTGCGCCCGCACTTTGGTAAGCTCCTTTTCAATGCGTTCCTTTGTCATAAATTCCTCACTTCCTTCTGTTTTTTCCGCTTTTCCCATCCGACGGGATCAAAATCATTAAAATCCAGTACAGCTCTGAAAAGCCATTTGTTATTTACCCATCTTTGCAGTTTTCTGGTAACAGGCGGTGCGGTGGGTTTTTCATATACCATCACATAAGGATCAAAACCCATATCCCGCAGAGTATATATCCTATACAAATCCTGTTCGTGGCTGCTGTTATAGTTTGTCAGCACATACACCCGTCTTTTCCGGTAATCATTCACAGTTGTAAGCTCTGAAAATCTTTTAAAATACCCTGTCAGGTCATCTTCCGGATTATCCCAAGCAAAGTGCAGCATTTTTGTTTTCACTTTATTCAGCATCTCCACTTTCTCCGGAGTAATCAAGCGCACATCAAGCCCCTGTGTAAAGTCCACCATTGCGCCACTTTGCACAAGCTGTTGTAATAACCGTTCCAAATCCGGACAGGCTAACAGATTCGCATCAAGCAGCTTTATTTCCCTTTCCCCATTCCAGAACTCGGCTAGGTCAGCAACCGCTTTTGTCCTGCGCCCCTCTTTATCCCCTACAATGCAAAAACCGCATCCACGAGGACACCCTCTTGACAGAAAACCGTATGCTGTTCCCGCAAATTTCGGGTATAATGCGTAATCTGGATATGTATGCTCTACTTCTTCCGGCAGATAGTTTTCAAGTCCATACCCAGTGCCGCCCCTTATAATGTGGTCAGCATGGATTGTGCCAGAATAATCCTTTGAATAACTATCTGTAAACACTCGGCTCATATATACAAGGTCATAATGTTTCCTCCCATCATGCCATTCCACCGTATCGCCCCTCGCCTTATGATAGGCAGACAATTTCATCAGACACAAATTGGGGAAATTGTGACTGTCCACATCAATCAATCCGATTTTAATAGTATCACTCTCCTTTTTTAGTTATGAAATTGCTATATCACTTTATTGTCAGTTAAGCCTGCCAAACGCATAAAAATGGCTCTGCCAGTACGGGGAATTGATGCTTGCGTAACTGATCGGATCGCCGCAGTGTATCATTGTACCGTTGCCGCAGTAAATCCCCACATGGCTCACCGCCCCGGCTGAATTGTAAGTCCCGGTAAAGAATATAATATCCCCTGCCTTTGCGTCCGATGCGGAAACAGGCGTACACTGGTCATAAATCCCCTGTGCGGTGGTTCGTGGAAGGTTGTGTACTCCGCTGTTGGTAAATACCCAGCAGACAAAACCAGAACAGTCAAAACTTGTGGAAGGGCTTGAACCGCCCCACACATACGGGAATCCTAAATATTTTGCGGCTTCCTCCATAAGAGCCTGCACCGATGCATCATCGTAGGCATCCGGTGGTATGGCGTTCCCCGGCAGTCCGCCCGGTGTTTCCCCGTACAGTGTGCCTTCGCCCACATCAAAATAAAATAGCGGGTTGTAATACTCCCCGTTATATAAACATTCGATATGCAAATGGCTTCCTGTACTGCTCCCGGTATTGCCGGTTGTCCCGATGACTGCCCCTTTTTCCACTGTCTGCCCCGCACTCACGCTTAAGCTGTCCATGTGGGCATACTTGGTTGTATAACCGTCTATCTCAATCGCTACATAATTCCCATAGTGGCTGTCGTATGCCGCCGCTGTCACCATACCGTCATGTGCCGCATATACGGTTGTGCCTGTCGGGACTGCTATATCCACGCCCCGGTGAAATTCCTCATTCCCTGTGACCTCGTTTTTCCGGTATCCGTAATAGCTTGACACATAATAATACCAGTAGAGGTTAAGCGGCGAAGCAAACTCCTGAAGCAGACCGTTCGTTTCCCCATACATGGCAAAAATCTCCGCCTGTTCGGTATCCATTTTCCCGGAAACAAGGCTCTCTAACGGTATGACCGTAAGTGTCACTCTGAGGATACTGACCTCGTATTCTTCTTCCTCCTCGTACTCATATTCTTCCTCGGTTTCTTCTCCTGTGACCGGATCAGTAACTGTCCTTGTACCAGTCTTTGTGACCGTCCTTGTCCTCGTTTCCGTATCCGGCGTGAGCGTCAGCTCATACATCTCGTCAAAAAGAGCCTGTATTTCACTTTCCACCTCACTTGCGGTAAACTCCGTATGGACTGCGGATAAATAGCTGATAAGGGTAAACGGATTATGACCGATTGCCCCAAGATTATAGGAATATTCGTCATATCCCGGATTGTCTGTTTCCACCCGGTCAATCTCTTTCTGCAGGTCAAGCTCCAGACGGGTAAACTGTAAATCAGCGGCGTCAATTTCTTTCGGCTTGCTTAAATAGCTCGCCGCTAAAATCGTAGACTGCGTATCCGCAAACATCGCCCCACAGGACGATACGGAAACCATAATCATCATAAGGAGCAGTGCCATGATGCCCACCGTCACAAGCAAGCCGGCATTTTTCCTTGCAAACTCCTGTAACTTCCTTGCCACAGTGACCGCACCGTTTTTCGTCTTTTCAAATGCCTGCTCCGCTGTTTTGGCAGATGCCGCTTTCTTCCTAGCCTTGATGTACTCCCGCTTGATGCGCTGTTTCTGTAACCGCTTCTGCAACGCTTTTTTCTGCATCTGCGGGTTTTCCTCCAAAAACTTCTGGTACTGGAAATTGACTTCCTTTTTAAACTGCTTTTTTTCCAGCTTTGCCACCTTCGCCCGCTGTTTCTGCTCTTTTCCCTTTATCTGCCTTTTGACGAAAGAAAACAGTTCTTCCCCTTTCTGTTCTGATTTGTGTGCGCCCTCCACTGCTGAATTTTCTTTCTCCGTTTCAGCAATCTTCCCATGCACAAAATTCCGGCTCTCATTCCGCATCCGGCGCATGGTTGTTTTGGGTATGCCCTCCTGCCTGAAGGGTTTTTCCTTATCCAGAGGGACAACCACATATTTTCCCTTCCCGGTTTTCTCGTCAAATACTCTCTGCAAAGTGTATTCCCTTGTCTTTGGCAGCTTTGCCCTTGCCTTCTGTACCTTCTTTCCGGCTTTCCCTGCCTGCCGCTGTTTCTTTTGCAGTTTTTTACTGCCTGTAAATTCAGAGCCTCCTTCCCCCTGAAACAGATTTCCGGTATTCTCCGCAAAAGATTCTTCGGTAAAGGTTTTATTTTCCGTTTTTTCCTTTGTGCCGCCTTTTACCCGGTGTTCCTTTTGTACCCGCTTTTTATGGTATTTCCCTTTTTTCTGCGACTGCCTGTAAGTATCCCTCCGGTGATAATCTTCCGTATCCGGCTGTTTTTTCTCCATTTCCTCCGGCTGGCTGAAATTGTCCTGCCCAGTAAATCCACTGCTCTCCTTGACAAAATCAGGCTTTTCTTCCTGCCCCGGCTTCGCACCGGACTTTTGGACTTTTTGTCCAGAAGTGGTCTGGTACATCTGCTTTTTCGCTTTGGCTTTTGAAGCATGGTTCGATTCCCGCTGTCTGGTATCTCCCTTTTGGGTATCCACGCCCTTATGTTCTGAAAAAGTTTGATTTTCCTGTAACTGTCCATTCCCGGACTTCTGGACTTTTTGTCCAAAAGTCTGCTGTTGTGCCTGCACACCCTTTTCCGCCTGCCTTTTCCCGGCTGAACCATGCCCCGGCTTCTTGGTATCGGCATCCCTCGGCTGATAGGCAGCACTGCCGCCACTTGTAAAGGCATTTTCAGTTCCCTTACGGAACTCTGCATTTACTTCTTTACAGTAGGCGGTATCCTGTTTTTTCTTCCCTTTCTTTTCTGCCATTAACCTTCCTCATCTTCCTTCGTTACGGATTCCTCCGGTTTTGTGTTCATAATCGCAAAAGTCTTTGTATTAGCCGGGTACTTATCCACGAATGGGATAACCACATTGTCAAACAGTATCAGACCGCTTCCCGGTTCGGAATTAGTGACGTGCATGAGCTGTTTCTCCGACAATCCTAACTTATCTGCCAAGATATGCTGGTCTTTGGCGTTCTGGTTCAGCAGATATACAAAATCGCTGTTCCCCAAGATGCCCTCGATTTCCTCCGATTTCAGAAAATCGCCCACGTTCTGCGTCAAGCCTGTCGGGATTCCGCCCCATTTCCTGAAACGCTTCCAAATCTCCACCGAATAGATAGCTGTCTGCTTTTCCTTCAAAAGCAAATGGAACTCATCACAGTAGTATCTTGTGGCAACTTTGCGCTCCCGGTTCTGCGACACCCTGTTCCAGACCGCATCCTGCACAATCAGCATCCCAATCTCTTTTAACTGATTTCCTAAGTCACGAATGTCAAAACACATGATCCGGTTGTGTGCGTCTACATTGGTTCGGTGGTTAAAATAGTTCTGCGAGCCATGCACATACAGTACAAGGCTGTTGGCAATCCGAACCGCCTTCTGCTTCGCTTCCCTCTGCAGCTCCGGCGCAACGTCCTTCGGCTCATACTTTAACAGCGCATTATACAAATCTTCCAGTATGGGCATATTCTCCGGCTTCGGGTGCTTGAAATACCCGTCATAGATATGCTTGATGCAGGTGTCAATAATGCCCTTTTCGTCATTCTCCAGACCGTCCTTCCCTCCGGCAATCAAATCACACAGCGTAATCAGGAAGTCACTCTTTAGCTTCAATGCTTCCTTATCCCCTTTGTGGGAAAGCTGAATGTCCATCGGATTCAGGAAATCCTTTGAATTGGTGGCAAGCCTTACCACCTGCCCATGAAGTGCCTGCACCAGAGGGAAATACTCGCCTTCCGGATCGCAGACAATAATATCGTCCTTTGTGATAAGGAAACAGGACAAAATCTCCCTCTTTGCGGAAAAAGACTTACCGCTTCCCGGTGTCCCCAAAATAACACCGTTCGGTGTACGCAGCCTTTTCCGGTCTGCCATAATCATGTTGTTGGAAAGTGCGTTCAGACCGTAATAAATAGCCGGTGCGGGCATAAAAAGCTCCTGTGTGCAGAACGGTACAAGGACAGCGGTGCTTTTGGTGGTAAGGTTTCTCTCAATCCCCACGTCATTACACCCAATCGGCGCACTTGCCATCAGCCCCTGCTCCTGTAAATACTGCAAACACCGCAAGTTACAGTTTGCCTGCTGGATAATGCCGGACACCCTCTGCGTCAGGTTTTCAAGCTCCCTCTTTGTCCTCCCGTAACAGGTAATCAGGAATGTCATTTTGATGAGTTTCTGGTTGCTTGTGTTCAGATCGTCAAGCAGTTCCAGCGTGTCCTTCTCATACGTCACGATGTCAGTCGGCAGAATATCCATATCGTAACCGCTCCGGACTGCCTTCTTCTGTTCCTCAATCTTCATTTTCTGAATGTCGGTAAGCGCACGTTTTATCATCTTGATTGCTTCCACCGGATCAATGGTCTGCATGTGCATGGTAAGGGTAAGGTTATCATCAATGTCCAGCAATTTCTTAATCATCTCGTCCGTAAACTTCGGCGCAATCATGTCAAGGTAAGACACGCTCCCGTAAATGCTGCCAGACTTGAAGCGGCTCGGATAACGGAAATCAAACCCCGGCGGCGCAATATAGTCCTTGACTGACTTCCCGGACTCTGACAGTTCCTTAAAGGAAAAACGGAAAGGCTCCATCGTACCCTGATTGAAATACTCATGTAAGATACGGAGCCTTTCCTTCCCGTCAAGACCTCTGGCGTTTGTGCCGATATTGTTTAAATTGTGTACCACATCTTTCTCAATGTTGCTTAACTTGCTCCTTGCTTCTTTGATGCCTGTGCTTTCCACGCCGAAAATAATGTACTTTGACTTGATGATGCCATTGTTACCCTTTGCCGACTGGTGCTTTAACATCTGTGTATATTCCTCACGAATATCATTAAAATCATCGTCCTGCAGGGGAGTGTCGAACTGCTCCGCAAGCGCCTGCTCGCTGACCTGCCTGTTGAATAAGAATAACTGGAATCTTATGGACGGATCGAAATAGTTAATCAGCTTGCTGTATTCCTCCAGAATATCAGCCTGATCCTCCACCTCCAGCAAGTCATAGTTAATATCAAAAAATTCCACCATTTTTGTATAATAAGTGTCCGCCACCTGACAGATGCCGTCCCGGTACATTTTTTTGAATGTAATGGTTTTCTGTGCGGTGTCCGGCTTCGCCTGTTCTTTGCTGTTCCCGGCAAGGACACGCCTAAGCTCTGACAGACGTTTCTTTTCCGAAAAAGTCAGTCCTGCCTTTTCCGGTGTCTGCCTATTTTTCTGCGGCTTTGGCTTTCCCACTGCCGCCTTTTGCTTTTTCTTCAAGGAAACATACCTCCTTCCTGATTTTTTCCCGTTCCTCCAACTGCTCGTAGAGGTTTTCCGATTTATACGGTCTGATTCCCGGCGTGAGTACCTTCTGCCGGAGCATGAAGTATAAAATCTTCTCTGCCGGGAAACCGTCTTTTTCATACATAGCCAAAAAGAAGAATGGCAGCATTGCGCCCACCATGATAATCGCCGCCCCCTGTGTGCCTAATACCCCTTTTGTGAGGAAATATAAGGGAACACCCACAAGGGCAGCTCCCGAAAAACAGATAATCTGCCTTTTGGTAAGGTTCAATGCTACTTTTGTCTTGATTCCACTCAGGTCTTTTGGCACTGGTACTGAAATTGCCATAAATTTTGCTCCTTTCGTGGGCAATGCCCGCCAAGCACAGCCTTTTGTGCTTAGTGGGCATTGAAAATTGATTTGCTTAAAGAGCCTGTCTTGAATAAGCTGAAACAGAGGATTACGGTATATGCCGCTACCGACCATAATGCGCTGTGCAGGTTGCCCGCCACTGCGACGCTTGCCACCAGCACAGCATAAATCGCCACGCATACCATGATAAAAAACCCCTGAAACGCCAGTGCGACAAGCCCCTTTAAATAGTTCGTCCCGATTGTACCCCATTCCCGGTTGGTAACTGTCGCTGCCGGGATTGGCGCTACCGATACATAAAGGTATATTTCAATCATGCGCCCGTATAGAATGACGGTGATGAGGACGGACATGATTTTCATACACAGGCTGATTACCATAGTTTCCAGACCTAAACCGATCAGCTCCCCGATGCCCATTGTGTCAATCTGGCTGTTGAACATGGAAGTAAGCGTTGCTTCCACATCAAGGCTTGTTGAGCCTGATATGGAAGATGCCGCCTGCGTCACTACATGGCTTCCAACGTCAAATACCGCCATGACAATATCAAAAGTCTTGGAAAGCAGCATGACAGCGATGCAAGCCTTAAATAAAAAACGGAAGAACAGGCTTGTATCGAAGTCATGCATATTGTTTTTGTCTATTACCATTGTGATAAGCTCATAAATCAGCACGAAACTGATAATCAGCCCTGCTATGGGGATTACCACATTCTCCGACAGCGTCCTTACCATGCTGAATATGCCGGAGTTCCATGTACTGGGTGTCCTGCTGACTTCCCCGGCAATCGTGCCTACCTTGTCATTGACGTCGGTAAACATCGTGCCGAGGTTGTCAAGCACCCACCCCTGAAGCATTTCCTTTATAAAATCAGTGATTTTGTCAATGATTCCGCCCATGAAGGGTTATCTCTTATGAGAACAGTGTGGAAAGCTGTGGAATCACCGTCTGCGCCACAATGATAATGCCCCCGCCGCTCATAAGCTGTTTAATGCCCTGTGATTTTGCACCCGGATTATCATTTCCATATCCCTCAAGCAGATTGATGACGCCCCATACGCCCACGCCTGCACCGATTGCTGTTACGACTGTCTTTAATCCTGTTACTGCTGTTGTAAAAAATGCCATTGTTCTACCTCTTTCTTTCTCATCAAATGTTTTGTCTGGTTTCTGAAAGAGTTTTTCGTGTAAAATGCCCTGCCTTATGGTAAGATAAAGACAGGGCAATCCTTTGGGAAGAACCCTGCGGGCATCCGGTACATTCAGTTTGGCGATTGGCTGTTCCGGGTGCTTTGTTTTTTGTCCTTTCCCAAGTACATTCAAAACTCCGTTCCACTTCTGGACTTTTTGTCCAAAAGTTCTGTGACTGGTTTACAAGTTCCATATTCAGTTTTTCAGTATTCAGTTGTCATGCTTCAAGAACGCCCGCATCCTCCACCTCATCAACGGTGTCATTGTCCCTGACTTTTGCCCTGCACAGGTTTTTTACATATTTTTCGATGTCTAAAGCGTTCTTCTCGTCATAGTCGGACAGGAGCTTGTACTGCTTGTGCTTCGTAATGTCAAACTTATTGGAGAAGAATGGTCTTACCCCTCTAAGCTGCATGATGCACTTGCCCCCGTCCATGACCGCAATCTCATCTTGGCTCATAAGCTCTTTCCCGGTCTTTTGGTAGTTCAGACCGTAGGACTGCGACGTACCCCTTGTATCCGAGGTATTGTAAAGGTCTATTGTTTCTTTACCCAAAATTTCCGCCATCTCTTTTAAGGTGGTCTTTTCCTTCCCTCCGAGGAATAAGGTGGTATCACAATTCCCTTCAATGGTGTCGGCGTTATCCTTATAAATCGCTTTAAGCTGCGACTTCGACTGCAAAATAATGGAAGCTGATATTTCCCGGCTGCGGATTGTAGCAATCAGCTTCTCAAACTTTGGTATCTGCCCGATGTTCGCAAACTCATCGAGTAAGCAGCGTACATGGACAGGCAGCCTTCCATGATACACATCGTCTGCCCTGTCACAGAGCAGGTTAAAAAGCTGCGTGTACATGATTGATACAATGAAGTTAAATGTATCGTCCGTATCGGAGATAATGACAAACAACGCTGTCTTTTCATCTCCTAACATATCAAGTCCCAACTCGTCATAGCTTGTCAGGTCACGCAGCTCCTTGATGTCAAAGGGCGCTAAACGTGCGCCACAGCTAATTAAGATACTTTTCGCTGTCTTGCCCGCCGCCAGTTTGTATTTTTTATACTGCTTGACTGCAAAGTGTTCCGGCTCTCTTTCCTCCAGCTCATCGAACATCAAATCGACAGGATTTTTAAATTCCTCGTCATCCTCCCTCGCTTCGCTTGCATTTATCATGTCAAGCAGGGTGGTAAAATTCTGTTCTTCCTCCACGCACTCATACCAGATGTACCCGATCAGTGCGGTATAGTAGAGCTTTTCGGCTTTCACCCAAAAATCCTCGCCGGATTGCTGTCCCTCCCCTTTGGTGTTTAAAATGATTGTGTTTACAAGTTTCAAAATGTCCTTCTCGCTCCGGATATAAACGAGAGGATTGTAGTGCATGGACTTCTTGAAGTTAATGGTATTCAGCACTTTTACCCGGTAATTGTTCTTTAAGAGCATTTTTCCGCACTCGACTAACACAGTGCCTTTCGGATCAGTGACAACATAGCTTGAGTGCATCTGCATCAGGTTCGGTTTTACAAAAAATCTTGTCTTGCCGGAACCGGAGCCGCCGATAACAAGGATATTTTTATTCCTTGCATACTTCGGCTGCTTCGGGCGGCTGTTCATGGTAAGCCGTTCCGTCTGTGTCAGCAGCACGTTATTTTGAAATACCGGGTCGGTGTAGGGCTTTATATCTTCGGCGTTGCCCCAACGGGCTGAACCGTATTCGATACCTTTTCGGTATTTCTTTGCGTTCTTGCCTTTGAAGTACACCATAAGCCGGATAAGGACAGCCCCCACAATACCGATAAGCAAATCCATAGGGGCAAGGCTCGGAAGCGGGTTTGCAAAGGCAGCGGAAAAGCCGTCTGCAAGGGAAAGCACCTTGCCGGAAAGGTCAGCCCCCGGAGAGAGCCGCACCGCCTGTCCGATTTTATCAAAGAGATAGACAAAGAGCAGATAGGGGGCATTTAGGATAAGCAGCTTTTTAAGTTCCGGCTTCATAGCGATACCTCCCTGTCCTTTTTCTTCACTTTGTCCCTCTGTGCGTTCAGAGCTGCCGCCTTGTCTTTCAGAGTGGAAAACAGCTTGCGGATAGAGGGCTTTTTATCCCTGCCTAATTTCTTTGCGGTAAATTCCCGAAACGCTTCGGTCATAACGTCAATATCCTTGCCCCGAAAAGACACAAGGTAGGTCGGCGGCTTGCCGTTCTCAATCTTCTTGACGTTGTAATCAAGCCCGTTTTTCCTTGCGATAGGGTCAAAGGCTTTGATATTTTGGTCGGTAATCTCAATGTTGGAAACCTTTTCTCCCGGCTTCATAAGCTGCCGCATAGTGATTTTCCCATGCGGGGCTTTGGTTAGATGCCCTTTGCCTTTGGCAAGCAGGGCTTTCATAGCCTTTTGCAGCACTTCGGCGGTCAGCTTAGATGTTTTGATTGCTAAAGACACGACTTTTTCGTTGACTTCATCTTGCATGAAATCCCTCCTTTCGTGGTTTTGTTAGGGTGGTGTGCCGCTTCGGGGCATAAAAATAAGGCGTACATTTTTCATGCCGCCTTTAGATACGCACCCGCAGCCCGTTCAAATCCGAAGCCCTCACACCGACAAGATACCAGTTGTCCCCGTATTCCATGCGGGTCGGCTTCCATTTGCCGCGTACAAACACTTCAAGGCAATCCCCACAATGCAATCCTCCGTAGTAGTCGTTAAGGTCAAAGCGAATGTCGTAACGGTCTGCCGTTTCATCAAAAATCAAAGCTCCTGTTTTCTGTGTCATATTAAAATCCTCCTGTTTTTAATAGCCGCCGTACATATCGTGGTTGACAAGG
>ENA-ORVC01001726-ORVC01001726.1-human-gut-metagenome-genome-assembly--contig:-NODE-1726-length-17084-cov-12.972341_pt1 | contig 17084 bp, 9 predicted proteins | sample MGYA00242092_ERZ509234 | MGnify/ENA primary metagenome ERZ509234 (study PRJEB26280, sample SAMEA2338800) | human gut metagenome | biome: human gut; feature: human-associated habitat; material: faeces... | reverse complement strand
ACCGGGTTTGAGTACAAGTTCTTGCGAGGTAGGCAGGCTGCTTTCGGGAAAGTCTCCTTCGACAACTCCCTCGAAAGTGATTGGATCTCCCGGCAGTTCCGCCAACTTTTTCTCATTGATAGAGTCTACTGTATCCCGTCTTGTAGCAAGAGTGATGTACATATCGGCTTCCGATTCCTCAATCTGGCTCCCGTATCGGGTATTCAGCAGTTGCAGATCGGCTGCTCCGGCCGTATTCGTACGGATATGGTCGAGAACGCTGACAAAAACAGGATCGGTCTGTCTGTATACTTTCTGAAGCTCGATGGATACCAAGTCTATCTGACCGAATACTCGTGCGGAGAAGAAATAGGGAGTAGGATAGAAGCGGTTCAATATATCCCGTTCATCGTTCTTTACAACCGGTTCTAATTGAAAAACATCACCCACCAATAACAGCTGCTTTCCACCGAAAGGTTCGCGTAAGTTATGGGAATATACACGCAGAATACGGTCGATAGCATCAATAATATCCGCCCGTACCATTGAAATTTCGTCGATAATCACTAGTTCTATCTGTTCCAGTAACTTTCGATGCGGTTTTGTATATTTAAAGAATTCGTGGATGCGTCCCCGTTGGAGACTGAGATTCGGGTCATCCGGTGGCAGTGGATGAAAAGGCAGTTTGAAGAAACTATGCATCGTACTTCCTCCGGCATTGATGGCGGCAATACCCGTCGGAGCAAGTACAACATATTTCTTCTTGGTGTTTTCGCAGACGTAACGCAAGAATGTAGATTTTCCTGTACCCGCCTTTCCGGTTAGAAAAACAGATTGGCGTGTATATTGAATCAGGTTCAAGGCATCTTGAAACTCTGCGTTGTTAGTGTCTACGCTCATGTTGATAAATAGAGTAAATCCCCCTTGTTAAATAATTCCGAAATGTTTCATCGCTTTGCTGATACCATCCTCGTCGATCGGAGCCGTTACGTAATCGGCGGCAGCTTTTACGTCCTTTTCAGCTTGCCCCATAGCCACGCCGATAGCAGCATGACGGAGCATGCTGATGTCGTTTCCCCCATCTCCGAATGCCATCGTGTCTTCCAGTCTGATATCAAAATAACGGATTATTTCGTCTATTCCTTTTTGTTTGGTATCTCCTTTGGCGGTTATATCGGCAAAGGCGGGATACCAGCGGCCTATCTCGCAAGTTGGGATTGACGGGCGGATTTCTCTTTCTTCTTCTTCCGTAATGAAAGGAGTCATTTGTATAATCTCCTTGTCGGTCGCTTCTGCAAAAGAGACGGTCGGGATAACATCCACGTGTAGGAAATCATAAAAAATCTTCTTTACCATCTCGTTGGGCTGGCAAACGGAAATATGATGTTCCTCTACAAAAATGCAGGGTACTCCTTTCTTTTCGCAGAAATCTCCCATTGCTTTTACCTCTTCCTGGGGGATGGCGTTCTTATAAATAACTTGTTCTCCGACAAAACAATAGGCTCCGTTCATCGTGATGTATCCATCAATGAGATTCCGCTTCTGTAGCTCGGAGAGATTGTTGATAATGGCTTTCGGACGTCCGGTAGCGATAAATATTTTATGTCCTTTCGCATGGGCGGCTTCCAGAGCCTCGATAGTGGAAGACGGGATACGGTGAGTATGGAAGCTGACCAGTGTGCCATCTATATCAAAAAATAAAGCTTTCGTCATAGATTCCTTTTTGAATTGAAGACAAAAGTACTATTTTTGTCTCATATAACATAAAAACATCATGCAGTATGAACTATAATTTTGATGAAATAATAAACCGTAACGGTACGGATTCCGTAAAATGGGATGGAGTGGAAGGCCGTTGGGGACGCAATGACCTGATTCCTATGTGGGTAGCCGATATGGATTTCCGTACGGCTCCATTTGTGATAGAGGCTTTGAAAAAGCGGTTGGAGCATGAAGTGCTGGGATATACATTCGCCTGTAAGGAATGGGCGGCTTCCATTATCCATTGGTTGAAAGAACGTCACGGATGGTCGGTCACCGAAGAAATGCTGACGTTTACTCCCGGCATTGTTCGCGGGTTGGCTTTTGCTATCCACTGTTTCACGGAAAAAGGAGATAAAGTGATGGTAATGCCGCCTGTCTATCATCCTTTTTTCCTTGTGGCGCAGAAAAATGAACGCGAAGTTGTATTCAGCCCGTTAGTGTTGAGGAACGGACAGTATTACATTGATTTCGACCGTTTCCGCCGGGATGTACAAGGTTGTAAAATACTGATTTTAAGTAATCCTCATAATCCGGGCGGACGAGTATGGACGAAAGAAGAGCTTTCGCAGATTGCTGATATTTGTCAGGAAACCGGTACTTTGGTTATCTCCGACGAGATTCATGCAGACCTGACTTTGCCACCTTATAAACATCCCACTTTTGCTTTGACTTCAGAAAAAGCACGGATGAACTCACTTGTCTTTATGTCTCCGAGCAAGGCTTTCAATATGCCGGGACTGGCAAGCTCTTATGTAATCATCGAAAATGAGGAACTTCTTCGACGTTTCCGTACCTACATGGAAGCGAGTGAGTTTTGTGAAGGCCATCTGTTTGCCTATCTGAGTGTGGCGGCGGCTTATAGCCATGGTACGGAATGGCTGGATCAGGTGATAGTATATATCAAAGGCAATGTAGACTTTACCGAAAACTATTTGCGGGAACATATTCCTGCCGTCAAGATGATTCGTCCGCAGGCTTCCTATCTTATCTTTTTGGATTGCCGGGAACTGGGATTGAACCAAGAGAGTTTGAATCGCCTGTTTGTAGAAAGAGCGCATCTGGCACTGAATGACGGAACAACATTCGGCAAGGAGGGCGAAGGCTTTATGCGGTTAAATGTTGCCTGCCCGCGTGCTACATTGGAACAGGCATTAAAGCAATTGGAACGAGCAGTCAATAATGAATAAGAACTTTATCGGATATCTGACTGCCCTTGTCCATTACAGGTGTTCGGCGGTTCTGTCGTCAGAATTTGTCGGATTGGCGTAACTGAACTGGATATTGCTTTGTTCATTTTCTTTCAGTTCCATATCGTTTCTGTTTTTGGCATACAATGTAATGTCAGATAAATTAAAGTTTCTCGTATAACATATTTTTCCGAGACTGTTTGTCGTTGCCTTGATGGCATGGAGATAGAAATTCTCCAGGCGTAAGGAATCGTTCCATCCGGAAGCAGAGATAAATTCATTTACGTTTTCTGCTTTTACATCAGACAGATACACGTTCCGGAAATGTGGATATCCTTTTTCCGGCGGATTAACGGGAGTCAGCATTACTTTCCAATGCTCGGGAATTTCTTTGCCTTCATATTCTTTGGGCAGGATGCTGTAGCTGTAATTGGGATTCCAGTTTAGATCCGCCGCCAGAACCTGTTGCACATTCTTAGCATTGATTCGGGTCATGTAGATGTTTTCGACTGTTCCTCCGCGATTCATGGCACTTTTCAGTCTCAGTACCGTAGAAGTTCCTTCTGCATCCAGATTGTATCCTAATATATTACGGATACTTCCTGAAGTCTCACTTCCGCAAGTGATGAGGCCGGCGCCTTTGCGGGCTATACAGTTACGTATCACAATTTTTTCGGTAGGACGGTTCACCCGCAGGCCATCTGCGTCTCGTCCGGATTTGATGCAGATATTATCGTCATTGCAATCTATGTCGCAATTTTCAACTAATACATGGGTGGATGAGTCGATATCGATGCCATCCGTACTGGGACCGTGTCCTCCGATATTATTATTGATTGTTAATCCGTTGATGGTGCAATGGTCGGAATAAAGAATCTGACATCCCCAGAAACCGGTACGCATTAAAGTGAATCCGCTTAATGTGATATCCGAACTGCGTTCAACGAGGATTCCCCGTACACGTTTACAGTCATAGTCGACAATCCAACGCAGTCCTTTCGCCTCATATTCTTTCCTCATTTCCCAATATTTATCCCAAAATACCTTTCCCCGACAGTCCAGTGTCCCTTCTCCGCTGATAGATGCGTTTTTCTCATCTATGATATTGATAACTGCCGATGGCCATGTCATTTCGATTCCTGCAACTCTTGAACGGAATTCCGGATAATGGTGAATTTGAGGACTGGCCAGTAAAGTCACACCCTTGTCCAAATGGAGGTTTACTCCGCTTTTGATAAAGAGTGCCCCTGTCTGGTAATATCCCGGTTGGAGAGTGACGGTTCCCCCGCCGGAGACGGCACAACTGTCGATTGCTTTTTGTATAGCTGTTGTACTGAGTACAGTACTGTCTGCTACCGCACCTAAAGAATTGGCAGATAGGGTTATATGATTGATAGGCTCTTGCCGACTACCGACACTGTCAGCCCATGATAAATCAGGCTGTTGCGGAAGTTCTCCCCATTGGAAGTCTTTTCCGGTTTGTTTGGCAGGAGTGCATGCGATAAACAGAGGTACTGCTACACATAGGGCAAGTATGTTTTTATTTTTCATATACTATATCAGTTTATATACATATCAGTTACCATCCGGCTTCTCTATCTCTGTAAAAGGTGAATTGTTCCAGTGGAAAGTATCCGGATTGTCCGGGTATGCCGGATTGTATGCCGGATCTATTTTTAGGTGCTTCGCTAGGTTAGGTACGGCTTTCTTCATTCCTTCAATCACACATTGGGCTATTTGATAGGCTCCGTATGGATTGAAGTGGGTGTTATCCTCAAAAGCTTTGGTCTGTCCCGGATAAGTGCCTGCCGGATAGTGTACGAAAGCACGTTTCGACGTTTCTGTTCCCAAAGCTTCATAAAGCGTACGGGTCATTTCGTTGAGGTCGATCAACGGAACATTTTCTTTAGCTGCCAGCCAGCGCATGGCTTCCGGATAATCTTCGTGTGTGTCACGGATATGTCCGGTTGCGTCGAAACTCCGGCGTTGGGTGGGAGTGACCAATACGGGGTATGCTCCCCGTGCACGGGCTTCATCAATAAATGTTTTCAGGCTGGTCATAAAAGAGTAATAAGCTCCTTTGCCCGGCCCTTTTTGCTTTTGGTCGTTATGCCCGAATTCCATGAAAAGATAATCTCCTTTCTTTATCTGGCTCAATGCTTTTTTCAAACGTCCTGCGGCAATAAACGTATTGGCTGATTCGCCCGATTCCGCATAATTGGCGATACAAACGTCCGTACCGAAAAAATGAGGTATCATTTGTCCCCAGCTTGCCCATGGCTCGTTGTCCTGGTCGACTACGGTACTGTTACCACATAGAAAAACGGTAATCACCGACGGATCGGCAGGCTCGATGCTGATACTCTGGCATACGGGTGCATCGCCGTTAAATTCCAGCGTCAGTTTATCGTCCCAGTTCAGTTTGGCTTTTTCGCGGGGTTTGATACGTACGGATTCTTTTTCGGAAATGCGGGGATTGCGTTTGTTGATGATAAATGTTTCATCTACGAATTGTCCCTTTTTAGTAGCGAGGTTATCAATGAACAGTCGGCGTGATTCGCCTCTTACTGTTGTCACCCCTGCCTGTTTCTTGCTTCCCAGGCGAACGGTTACTTGATAGTTACCGTCCGGCACGCGGACAGAAAAGAAGAAGGGTGCCTTGCTGCCTTTTTCGGGAGTAGCGACGAGATCATATCCATATCCCGTCTCCTCACTGTAGCGGGGAGCATCTGCCAACTGGTATGTTTGGGCTTTCTCCTGTGCATTAACACTTGCCGTAGCTAAGAGTAGCAAGCCTATGATCGTAGTTTTCATGTAAAATGATATTTAATGTATATTGTTTATGGAATTTAGGCACGGATTACACGGATTTCACGGTTTTTAGAATTACGCTTTTATAAAGCAACAGCGTAATCCGTGTAATTCGTGCCTGATAATTCCCATTTAGTTAATTTTCGGTTTGAGCTCGTCAGGAGAATCTTTGGTATAAGATTTCACATCTCCCGCCACTTTGGTGAATAATGCTTGTATTAGCTCCGGAGCTATCTTGTCTGCCGGACGGAAAGCATCCGAATTCATATAATTCAGGATTGCTTTGTGCATCTGGCGGGCAACGATTCGTTTTTCCGGTTGGGAAGTAATGTCCATACTGGTCATCATCAATTTACCGTTCAATACCTTTGCTTCGAACAACATGCCAATTTTCCGGCTGATAAACCAGGTATCAATACTTTGAACCGTTGGTTGGAATGTTGCCGGGAAGTCGGTGAATTGCATCACCTGCGCTTTGTTCAGCAGTTCCCACCATTGAAGGTTACTATGATATTCGGTAGGGAATTCGCGGAAAAGAGGGTGATATTCATTCAGGAAAATACCGGTTGTGTGCGGCGGACGCATCTTGAACCAGGAAGTATTCCAGAATACGGGAGTGAAGTATTGTTTGACTTCTTTGCCGTATTGTATCTTTCCGGCAGCCGTAATCAGCACATTTCCTCCGTCTTGTAACACAGCCAATGCCTTGGCGTCCAAGGTGTCGGTGGTATATACTGTTCCTTGTACCAGTTCCACTTGTGCCGGATATACCCAGAAATCCCAGTCGTTTACGGCATCACAGCCTTCGATACGTACTTCCAGATTTAGTTTCTGCGGTGTATCGATTCCTTCCAGAGTCATATCTACACTACCCAGAGAATAAAGATTTCCGATGGGAATGTGATGGGTGCCGACAGTTCCATGAGCATATACTTTTCCGAATTTATCCTTAATGGTATATACTGTTTTTGCACTTTCTAAGGGAGCAGCTCCGAAATGAGATACTTCAATGTCGGCATGGAATGTTTCATTGTTGGCATATACAAATTTAGGAATACGTGCCAAAGGTACGGTCGGACTGCAAAAGCGTCTGAACTGTTCTGCGTTGATATATCCTTTTTCTTCAAAGAACACGTCCAGTACACCGACTAATGCAGTTCCCTGGCCGGAATAATCATTGAGAGCCAGCAACTGGAATCCCGCATAGTCCGGAGTACGCAAGGTCTTTTCAATCTCATGTTTGTAGCAGAGTGCCTGCAATTTGCCCGAAGCCATCATAAAGTCGTGACTCTGGCTTCCCATGTGGTTATCGTTCAGAATATCCCGGAAGATTTCAAAGTTCTTCGCTTTGTTGACTCCGGTATATTTACGGATCTCATTGAAATTCGGGAATACGCACCATTGACCTGTTTCGTGTGATACATACGGTTGTTTCACCGTGTCGATTCTTGCACGATAATCCGATTCACTTTCCGGTTGCGCACCTGCCCAACTAAGTCCGCGTGCGCCGGCTTTCACATGATACTCATTGTGAGGTTGCCATTGCCAGCTGTTTCCAACGGAGGCTCCTGTGTATACACGACGCGGATCGGTTGCTTTCCAATAATCCACGAACTTGCTGACCCATGCCACCCAACGACCGGAAGGTTCATTGCCGCAAGCCAGCATACAGTAAGAAGCGTAATTCCCATATTCTTTGGTCAGTGCAATGGTTTCGTCCATCAGGTATTTGTCAATCGGTTGTCCGTTACCCAGTCTCGGACCGTGGTTCGGCCAGCTCGGTCCTTCCGGTTGCAGATAGAAACCGACCAGATCGGCAGCGATGAAAGCTGCTTCCGGCGGACAGAAGGAGTGGAAGCGCATGTGATTCAGGCCATAGTTACGACAAATGCGGAACACCCGTTCCCAGGAAGCTACATCCATCGGCGCATAGCCTGTCAATGGGAAGTCACAGTTTTCCACCGTACCGCGAAGCATAGTTTTGCGACCATTTACATAGAACCATTTCCCTTCTATCTTGAAATCACGCATACCGAACTGTACTTGTTGTGTGTCAGTTTGCTTGCCGTTGGTCAATTTTGCCGTCAGTTTATAAAGTGCCGGACTGAATTCATCCCACGTCAGAAACTCTTTTCCCATCGGAAGTTCCATTTCCACCGGATTATCTCCCGGACGGATGTTGAAACTTTGATGTACGGGAGCCACTTTGTGCTGAATGTCCGTGTTAAAGCTCGCAGCGGAAAGGGTGATCTCTCCCTTGGTGGAAGAAGCAGACCGTATATTCATGCGAACCAGCGCTTTCTGATTGCTTAAATCGGGATATACCTGAATATCTTCTAAATGAACTTTGGGAGTGGCTTGTAATTCGATTCGTCCGACGATACCGTTCCAGTTACCTTGTGTCTGGTCGGTGATGCTGTGAGAATCTGGACCTACGTTGATTTCTTTGATTCTATTATCGATACGGATGGTAATCAGGTACGTTTTTCCGGGGGTGGTTGCAGCAGTCAGGTCATAGACATGGGGAACACAAAGACTGTTTTGCATACCAAGCTCCTGTTGATTTACCCATACAGTAGTTTCGATGTGCGGACGTTCCAGAAAAAGAGTGATTCTTTCTCCTTTCCAGTCAGCCGGGATTGTCACTTTCTTTTGATACCAGGCCACACCTACATAATGTTTGTCGGGAGTCAGAAAGAAGGGTAGTTTTACTTGTCCCTCTATCCTGTATTTTTCCATATATGGGTTGAAGTAGTAAGAACTGTCGTAGAGGCTTCCGGTCCATTGGGTACGGGCGGTCACTTCATCTCCTTTCCATTTTTCGGGCATGGAGCCGGGCAGGTTGATAGAATCGTCGAGGGATTTTTTGAACCATTGTTCCTTGACGCCGGTATCTTCCCGATCTATCCGGAAATTCCATTTGCCGGATAAGCTGAAAGAGTGATTTTGTCCCGCTACGGTCAGTATGGAGATAAATACGATAGCAATACTTACTAAAAGTCGTTTCATGATATATAGAATTGATATGTTTTTCATTCTTTTTTAAATCTGCCGCTAAAGTAGAGCTTTTTAAGGGTTTAGTAAATAGAAAGATGTACAGATACATAGAATATTGTATCAAAATGGACATCTAAAAGCGTTCGTGTACAAAACTACATGGATTTGAAATATTGTCCATGCTCTTTATCTTTGAGGAGGGGCGGAGATGCCTTATCTTTGCAGGGTAAACTTTTTAATCTTAATAAGGAACCATGAAAAAAGTAGTAATCTGGATAGCTCTAAGTCTTTGGTCGGTGATGACAATCTTTGCCGGTGAGACAGCTTACCTCTTTTCTTATTTTATCAATGACAGTAAAGACGGACTGCATTTAGCATATAGTTATGATGGATTGAACTGGCTGCCTTTACATGGCGGACGTTCTTATCTTACCCCTGCGGTTGGTAAAGATAAATTAATGCGTGACCCCAGTATTTGCCAGTCGCCGGACGGAACTTTTCACATGGTCTGGACTTCCAGTTGGACGGACCGGATTATCGGATATGCCTCTTCCCGAGATTTGGTTCATTGGAGTGAGCAACAAGCAATTCCTGTGATGATGCACGAGCCGGATGCACATAACTGTTGGGCTCCCGAACTGTTTTACGATGAACCTTCACAAACCTATTATATCTTTTGGACAACTACGATTCCCGGTCGTCACAAAGAAGTGGCTACCAGTGAAAGTGAGAAAGGACTGAATCATCGTATTTATTATGTAACAACGAAGGATTTTCGTACTTTCTCAAAGACGAAGATGTTCTTCAATCCAGATTTCAGTGTGATTGATGCCGCTATTGTGAAAGACCCGAAGCGGGAAGACCTGATAATGGTAGTCAAGAATGAAAATTCCAATCCGCCGGAAAAGAATTTGCGTGTGACGCGTACAAAGAAGATAGAAAAAGGATTCCCGACCAAAGTATCGGCACCTATTACAGGAAAATATTGGGCGGAAGGTCCGGCTCCTCTTTTTGTAGGTGATACGCTTTATGTCTATTTTGATAAATACCGTGACCATCGTTATGGAGCTGTTCGTTCTTTGGACTATGGTGAAACATGGGAAGATGTGTCCGATCAGGTCTTTTTTCCGAGGGGGATTCGTCATGGAACGGCGTTTGCAGTGGATGCCTCCATTGTGGAGTCACTGATTGCCGACCGGAACTATAATCCGCTTATTCCCGATAATCTGGCGGATCCGTCTGTCTCCAAATTTGGTGATACCTATTATCTTTATGGCACTACCGATCTGGATTACGGACTTGGACGTGCCGGAACTCCTGTCGTATGGAAATCGAAAGATTTTGTGAACTGGAGTTTCGAAGGTTCCCATATCAGCGGGTTCGACTGGTCGAAAGGATATGACTACACGAATGATAAAGGTGAAAAGAAGAAGGGTTATTTCCGGTATTGGGCGCCTGGAAAAGTGATTGAGCAGGACGGCAAGTTTTATTTATACGTTACGTTTGTGAAACCGGATGACAAGATGGGAACTTATGTACTTGTAGCTGATCGCCCGGATGGTCCTTTCCATTTTACTGCGGGACAGGGGCTTTTGCCTCCCGGAGAAGAAGGAACAGATAGCCCGGCTGTCGTTGATGATATTGACGGAGAACCTTTTATTAATGACGATGGTTCAGGATATATCTTCTGGCGTCGCCGGAATGCGGGACGGCTTTCTGCGGACAGGCTTCATCTGGATGGTGAGCCGGTAACTCTGGCAACAGCCCGCCAGGGATATTCCGAAGGTCCGGTGATGTTTAAGCGTAAAGGTATCTATTACTATATTTATACGTTGAGTGGTCATCAGAATTATGTCAATGCTTATATGATGAGTCGCGAGTCTCCTTTGACGGGTTTTGTAAAGCCGGAGGGGAACGACATTTTTTTATTCTCTTCTCCTGAAAATCAAGTGTGGGGACCGGGACATGGCAACATGTTTTATGACGAGGGAACGGATGAATATATTTTTCTCTATCTGGAATACGGAGATGGCGGAACTACCCGTCAAGTGTATGCTAACCGGATGGAATTTAATGACGATGGAACGATAAAGACATTAATCCCCGATATGCGTGGTGTAGGTTATCTGGCTGCTTCCCAAGAGACCCGGCCGAATCTGGCATTACAGTCGCATTTTTATGCTTCCAGTGAGAAATCTCCCCGTACTTCCGTGGTCAATATCGAAACGCAACCCAATCAACCGTTGCCGGAAAAAGGTTCGGTGAAGAGCTATACCCGCACGCATACTTATCAGGCTACCCATGTAGCTGACGAATCGAATGGAACCCGTTGGATGGCGGCTGATACGGATAGCAGTCCGTTTATTACAGTCGATTTAAAGGAAATCCGTAAGGTCGGGGAGTGCCAGCTCTATTTTACCCGTCCCACTGAAGGACATACCTGGCGACTGGAGAAGTCTATCGACGGAAAACATTGGCAGATGTGTGCCGAACAAGGGAAAGTACAAGTATGCTCTCCACATATTGCTAAGGAGATAGGAGAGACACGTTATCTCCGTCTTCATATTCGTAGGGGAGATGCCGGTTTGTGGGAATGGAAAATATATGAATAACGTTTTATAACGCTAATAATCAATCGAATTTATGAAGTATATGGTAAAAAGTAAAATTCTGGCTACTTTCTGTGCCGGTCTATTAACCGTTTCTACCGGAATACAGGCAGCAGAGAGACTGGCAACCGGAACTCAACAGAAGCAAGCTCAAAAGACTGTAATTGAAACTTCTCCCTGGTTTGATGATAAAGACCTGACTTTGACGGGTGTCTATTATTATCCCGAACACTGGGATGAGAGCCAGTGGGAACGTGACTTCAAGAAAATGCATGAATTGGGATTTGAATTTACCCATTTTGCCGAGTTTGCCTGGGCGCAACTGGAACCGGAAGAGGGACGCTATGATTTTGCATGGCTGGACAGGGCTGTAGCTTTGGCAGCCAAGTATGATTTGAAAGTTATCATGTGTACTTCTACTGCCACTCCTCCTGTATGGATGAGCCGGAAATACCCCGAAATTCTATTGAAGAATGAGGATGGAACGATACTTGACCACGGTGCTCGCCAGCATGCTTCATTTGCTTCGCCTCTTTACAGGGAATTATCATACAAGATGATTGAAAAACTGGCGCAACATTATGGCAATGACTCCCGTATTATCGGATGGCAACTCGACAACGAACCTGCTGTACAGTTTGATTATAATCTGAAAGCGGAGCTTGCTTTCCGTGATTTTCTCCGTGCCAAATACAATAATGACATTCAACTTTTAAATAATGCATGGGGCACTGCTTTCTGGAGTGAGGCTTATTCGTCTTTTGATGAAATAACGCTTCCCAAGCGCGTACAGATGTTTATGAATCATCATCAAATTTTGGATTACCGCCGTTTTGCTGCATCACAAACCAATGATTTCCTGAACGAACAATGTCTGTTGATAAAGAAATATGCAAAGAACCAATGGGTGACTACGAATTATATACCGAATTATGATGAAGGTCACATCGGTGGTAGCCCCTCGCTTGATTTTCAAAGTTATACCCGTTATATGGTATATGGTGATAATGAGGGGATTGGTCGTCGGGGCTACCGGGTAGGTAATCCGTTGCGGATAGCTTGGGCAAATGACTTTTTCCGTCCGATACAGGGAACTTATGGGGTGATGGAATTACAGCCGGGACAGGTGAACTGGGGCAGTATCAATCCCCAACCTCTTCCGGGCGCAGTTCGTCTGTGGATGTGGAGTGTGTTTGCCGGTGGAAGTGATTTTATCTGCACCTATCGTTATCGCCAGCCTCTTTACGGCACGGAACAATATCATTACGGAATTGTCGGCACGGACGGAGTGACTGTTACTCCCGGCGGAAGAGAATATGAGACATTTATAAAGGAGATTCGTGAACTTCGTAAACATAGCTCTTCCCGTGAAACCAAACCTGCCGATTACCTTGCCCGTCGTACAGCTATTCTTTTCAATCATGAAAACTCCTGGAGCATTGAGCGACAGAAACAGAACCGGACATGGGATACTTTTGCACATATTGAAAAGTATTACCGTACCTTAAAATCATTCGGAGCACCTGTCGATTTTATTTCCGAAGCAAAGAACTTGTCCGATTATCCGGTTGTTATTGCACCGACTTATCAATTAGCTGATAAAGAACTGGTAGACAAATGGATCACTTATGTAAAGAACGGCGGAAACCTCATTCTGACTTGTCGTACGGCACAGAAAGACCGTTATGGTCGTCTTCCGGAAGCTCCCTTTGGTTCTATGATTACTCCGCTGACCGGAAATGAAATGAACTTTTATGATTTGCTGCTTCCCGAAAATCCCGGTACTGTTGTTATGGACGGAAAAGAGTATATTTGGAATACATGGGGAGAGATTCTGAATCCTCCGGCAGATGCTCAAGTATGGGCTACTTATAAAAACGAATTCTATGAAGGAAGTCCGGCTGTGACTTTCCGCAAACTGGGGAAAGGTACGATTACCTATGTAGGAGTGGACAGCCACAATGGAGCATTGGAAAAAGATATATTGAAAAAGCTATATGTACAGCTGAATATCCCGGTAATGGATTTGCCTTATGGCGTGACAATGGAATACCGGAATGGGTTGGGAATTGTATTAAACTATTCAGATCAGCCTTATACCTTCAACTTATCGAAGGGAGCCAAAGCATTGATCGGGACTACAGAGATTCCTACAGCGGGTGTATTTGTGTTTTCAGTGAAATAAGTGTTGAAAAGAATTATGTTACAATTAAATTATTTATTATGAGACTGTTGAACTATTGTTTTTTGATTGGAGGAATATTAATTGCTTCTTGTGTTGGTAATTCGAGTAATAAATCTCAAAATGATAAGAAAATAAATCCGGCGGATACTATTTATTTAGGAGATTTACGTGAAAAATTTGAAGGAGATTCTGTCTTTTTTGCAAAAGTGGCACCGGATCTGATATTGACAGATTATCAATATTTCTGGGCGGCAACAGAGTCAGATGCCATAGCCAATGGGTTAACAAAAGATTATTATAAGAAAGTAAAACAAGAAATTACTGCCACAAATGAAGCAATAAAGAAGGGAGTAATGAAAGGCGCTAATGTGAAACGAATTCCCGATTTTCAGAGTGTGAAATAGCTAAGAATGTTTTATCTTGGTATGTTGGATAATAGAGTAATGATATGATTAAAAGATATTTTCTAAGTTTAATAACTTGTACTTGTTTTTATTTGTTGGCCGCTTCTTTTACTTCGAAAAATGGCAACTATGAAGTGCTTAAAGTAACCGCTCCTTTTCCGATGCAACCTATTAAAGTGTTTATCTATCCTGATAAGGACTTTATAATTACAGACTTCGGTGCCGTCAATGGAGGAAGAGTAGATAATACAAAAGCAATTACTAGTGCTATTGAAGCGTGTAACCAATCCGGTGGCGGACGTGTTGTTGTTCCGGCAGGTACATGGCTGACCGGTCCCATTCATTTTAAAAGTAATGTGAATCTTTATTTGGAGGAGAATGCGGTTTTGAATTTTACGGATAATCCTTCTGATTATCTTCCGGCAGTGATGACTTCATGGGAAGGCTTGGAATGTTATAATTATTCGCCATTACTCTATGCTTTTGAATGTGAGAACGTGGCGATTACAGGTAAAGGGACTCTTCAGCCGAAGATGGATACCTGGAAAGTATGGTTCAAACGTCCTCAGCCTCATTTGGAAGCATTGAAGGAGTTGTATACAAAAGCTTCGACTAATATCCCTGTGATCGAACGTCAGATGGCAATAGGGGAGAACCATCTTCGTCCGCATTTGATTCATTTCAATCGTTGCAAGAATGTTTTATTGGATGGGTTTAAGATTCGTGAAAGTCCGTTTTGGACCATTCATCTCTATATGTGTGACGGGGGATTAGTGCGTAATCTCGATGTAAAAGCACACGGACATAATAATGACGGTATTGATTTTGAAATGAGCCGTAACTTTTTAGTGGAAGATTGCTCTTTCGATCAGGGGGATGATGCAGTAGTGATTAAAGCCGGACGTAATCAGGATGCTTGGCGGTTGAATACTCCTTGTGAAAACATCGTTATCCGTAATTGTCAGATTCTAAAAGGACATACTTTACTTGGTATCGGAAGCGAAATATCGGGAGGAATACGGAATATTTATATGCATGACTGTACTGCTCCGAATTCTGTGATGCGCCTTTTCTTTGTGAAAACCAATCATCGCAGAGGTGGATTTATAGAGAATGTTTATATGAAGAATGTAAAGGCAGGAACGGCTCAACGTGTACTCGAAATAGATACCGAAGTGTTATACCAATGGAAAGATCTGGTACCTACTTATGAAGAACGAATTACTCGTATTGATGGTATTTATATGGATAAGGTGACTTGTGAATCGGCAGATGCTATTTACGAACTGAAAGGTAACTCCAAACTTCCGGCTAAGAATGTAATGATTAGGGATGTAAAAGTAGGAGAGGTAAAGGAGTTCGTGAAGAAAGTGAATAATGTAGAGAATGTAGTGGAAAAGAATGTGACTTATGATAGGAAAGGGAAATGACCCTTTCCTGAAAGTAGTAGAAAATTTCATGCTATAATTTTAGTATAATGTAGTATCTTAGCAGCAAAATTGAAAACTTTATGCTAAGATGAAGAAATCCTTTTATTTATTACTGCTAATCACTCTATATAGCAGTATCAGCTTTGCTCAAAGCCTGAAATCTATATCTATTTTAGGCGATTCGTATTCAACATTTGAAGGATACCTGCAACCCGATACCAATAGCATTTGGTATTATGTTTCTCCGCGACAGCAAACGGATGTAACTTCCGTAAAGCAGACCTGGTGGCATAAATTCATCAAAGAGAATAACTACCGCCTTTGTGTCAACAACTCTTTTTCCGGTGCAACGATTTGTAATACCGGTTATAATCAGGCTGATTATTCGGATCGTTCTTTTATTACCCGTATGGATAAGCTGGGATGTCCGGATATCATCTTTATTTTCGGTGCAACGAATGATTGTTGGGCCGGCTCACCGCTTGGGGATTACAAGTATGAAGGGTGGACCAAGGAAGATTTATATACATTCCGTCCGGCTATGGCATATCTGCTTGACCACATGATTGATCGTTATCCTAATGTTGAAATCTACTTTCTGCTGAACTCTGGTTTAAAGGAAGAGTTTAATGAATCAGTCAGAGCTATCTGCAATCACTATAACATTGATTGTATTGAACTGCATGATATTGACAAAAAGAGCGGTCATCCTTCGATAAAGGGGATGGAGCAGATTAGTGAACAGATTAAGATGTTTATGAGGAAGACGAAGTGAAAAACAACGGAAATATAAGAAATAATATTGCCACTTGCTACTCTTTGATTAGGAATACTATTTCAAAGAGTGCCAAGTGGCAATAAGTTTAGTTGTTTATCTTAATATCCCGGATTCTGCATTGCTTTCTTTTCTTCATTGCTTAGTGCAGAACCATTTGAATTGGTGATACCGTCCAAGAAGGCTTGGGGGATCGGACGATAGTAATGTTTCTCCGATTTGAATTCGCCAAGACCTCTGCTGGCACCGTCGTTGAATTTATGCCAGCGGGCGTCTAACGTCTTGGTACGTGCCAGATCTTCCCAGCGTTGCAATTCGCCACAAAGCTCACGGGTACGTTCATTTAATAGGAAGCACATCATTTTGTCAGCATTGGATGTACATCCCAGTTCGTTGTAGATAGGAGTGTCGACTGTAGAGTTATAAACGTCTGCCACACTATTTAATTTCATCGTAGTTTTGGTAGAAGCAGTAGTCTCCTGTTCGATATTGTTTGACTCATAATAGGTGTTTTCTTCCCAGTAAATAGCACCTTCGGAGGAGTGACCGCCTCCTTTCCCGGAACAATAAGGATTATTCTTATAAGCTTGTCCACCATCTACGTTCTTACTACGGTCTTCACCAGTTTTATAACCGGCACGTTCACGTAGTTTGTTCATCCATTCGACAGCTTTGTCATAATTGGCTTCACCTTTACGAATATATGCTTCGGCAACCATTAGTACATCATCTGCCGAACGGGCGATGATAGCATCGCGAGTACCGAATTGAGATGCGATGGAAACACGATAACCATCACGGAATTTAGATAAAGCTACTGAACGCTTGTGAGGTATGATATCGTAATAATTACCTGTTTTCTCATTTATATTCCAGCTGTGTTCCTGTCCTTTGAAATAGCGTACATATGTATACGTGTTACACATTTTTCCATCTTTCAAAA
>ENA-ORVC01001706-ORVC01001706.1-human-gut-metagenome-genome-assembly--contig:-NODE-1706-length-17244-cov-2.895747_pt1 | contig 17244 bp, 19 predicted proteins | sample MGYA00242092_ERZ509234 | MGnify/ENA primary metagenome ERZ509234 (study PRJEB26280, sample SAMEA2338800) | human gut metagenome | biome: human gut; feature: human-associated habitat; material: faeces... | reverse complement strand
CCCCCCGGGCCGGGGGGCCCCCCTGCCAGAAGTGCATCCGCACCGGCGACATTGAGAACATCGGCAAGACCGACCGCCACGGCACCTATTTTGAGATGCTGGGCAACTTCTCTTTCGGCGATTACTTCAAACGGGAATCCCTGAACTGGAGCTGGGAATTCCTGACCAGTCCTGAATGGGTAGGCCTGGAGCCGGAATTGCTGTATCCCAGTGTGTATGAGGAAGATGACGAGGCATATAATATCTGGGTCAATGAGATCGGCGTGCCTGCTGACCATGTTGTACGGCTGGGCAAGGCTGACAACTTCTGGGAGCATGGTTCCGGTCCGTGCGGCCCCTGCTCGGAAATCTACTACGATCGCGGCATCGAGAAAGGCTGTGGAAAACCTGACTGTGCGCCTGGCTGTGATTGTGACCGATTCATGGAAGTTTGGAACAATGTGTTCTCCCAGTTCAACAACGATGGCGAGGGCAATTACACCGAATTGGAGCAGAAAAACATTGATACTGGCATGGGCCTTGAGCGTCTGGCCTGTGTGTGTCAGAATGTGGACTCTCTGTTCGATGTGGATACGGTAATGAATATTACCAATAAGGTCTCCGAGATCACCGGGGCAACTTACGGACAGACCCACAAGATGGATGTGTCTTTGCGTGTTATCACGGATCATATTCGTTCCGCAACCTTTATGATCGGAGATGGTATTCTGCCGTCCAACGAGGGCAGAGGATACGTGCTGCGTCGTTTGTTGCGTCGGGCAGCCCGCCATGGCAAACTGCTGGGCGTGAATGAGCCGTTCCTGTATAAGGTCTGCGATATGGTCATTCATGAGAACAAGGGGGCTTACCCTGACCTGGCTGAAAAGCAGGATTATATTACCCGTGTCATCAAAGTGGAAGAGGAGAACTTTGCCAAAACCATTGACACCGGTCTGCGGATTTTGAACGAACTGGTCGAGTCCCATAAGGCTAAGGGAGAGCGGATGTTCTCCGGGGAAGATGCGTTCAAACTGTACGATACCTACGGATTCCCTCTGGACCTGACGCAGGATATTCTGGAAGAGCAGGAGATGCAGGTGGATGAGGATGCTTTCAATGCGCTGATGGAAGAGCAGAAAGAGCGCGCCCGGGCTGCCCGTGGTGATATGTCCAATGCATGGCAGGGACTGGATTTGGGACTGGACAATACGCCTACTGCATTCACCGGCTATGAAAAGACGGAAGATACCGGTACCATTCTGGCACTGGTCAATGAGGGAGAAGTCTCTGGTGTGCTGAAAGCCGGGGAAGAGGGCATTGTGGTCCTGGACCAGACACCGTTCTATGCAGAGATGGGTGGACAGACTGCTGACCACGGTGTGATGGAATTGGATGGCGCACTGTTCCGCGTGGAAGATGTGCAGAAAAATAAGGGCGGTAAGTTCTTGCACTATGGTAAATTGGAATCCGGAGAACTGAAAGTGGGCGACCAGGTCTGCTGCAAACTGGATGTGCAGCGCCGCCACGCCATCATGCGTGCCCATAGCGCCACCCACCTGCTGCAGAAAGCGCTGCGGACCATACTGGGTGACCATGTGCAGCAGGCAGGCTCTCTGGTGGAGCCGGATAGACTGCGCTTTGACTTCACGCACTTTGCCCCGCTGACCCATGATGAGCGGATGGCTGTGGAGCATATGGTGAACCTGTCTGTTCTGGAGGGTTATCAGGTCGAAACCGAGGAACTGCCCATTGAAGAGGCTAAAAAACGGGGCGCCATGATGCTGTTTGGCGAAAAATACGGCGAAACGGTTCGTGTGGTGGACATGGGTGGCTACTCTGTGGAATTCTGCGGTGGTACCCATCTGGATAACACGGCAAAAGCAGGCCCGTTCCATATCGTGTCGGAGTTCTCCGTGGCATCCGGTGTCCGCCGGATCGAGGCGACGACCGGTCTTGCAACCCTCAACGGTATGAATGAAGTGGAAGACCGTTTGGCTGAGGCGGCTGGCGCACTGAAAGCGAAACCCGCTGAAATCATTTCCCGTGTGGTTGCACAGGTGGAAGAGATCAAGGAACTGCACCGTCAGGTGGAAAAATTGAAGGCCAGCGCATTTGCGGGCGATGTAAGCCAGATCCTGTTCTCTGCCAGAAATCTGGGCGGACTGAAAGTACTCACTGCCACCCGGAACGATGTCTCTGCAGACGACCTGCGGAAACTGGGCGATATGCTCCGGGATAAAGAGCCGGATGTGGCGGCAGTTCTGGCATCCATCAACGGAGAGAAGATTACTTTGTTGGCTGTGTGCGGAAAGAACGCCGTTGCAAAGGGCATTAAAGCGGGTGAACTGGTCAAGAAAGTTTCTGGTATTTGCGGAGGTTCCGGCGGCGGCAAGCCGGACAGCGCCATGGGCGGCGGTAAAGATGTGCTGAAATTGGATGATGCTCTGGCTGCTGTGGACAACTTTGTTGCAGAAAAGCTGGGTCTGTAATGCCTCTGGAATTGGAGAAACTGAAGAAACTTCCGATAGAACTTGACACGGTAGGACTGGAACAGGCTGAAAATTTTACACCGTATTTCTGTACGCCAATTGGTGCAGAGTTGGTGGGCTCTATCGGCTGTGACGGCGTCCACTTTGTTATGCTCCCGGAGGATGAACGGATTTTCTGCGTGGATCCTGCTATGGGAGAACCGGGAACCTATGTATTGCCGGTGGCGGAGAATCTGTCGAGATTTCTTTCCTATGTGCTGTATTGTCGGGATGCAAACCCGATTTCTCAGATCTGGTGGTTGTCGGAAGAACGGTTCCGCCAGTTGCTGCAGGAGGATATGCAGGCCAGTTGGTCGGGGGACGAGGAGTTTTCTGAACGGAAAATGAAAACACTTGACACCCTCGGGAAAGTGTTTCAAATTGATCCCATCGACCCTTATGGGCCGGTACGAGCCTTACAGCGAGAATTTTCACCGGACTGTTTGCAGTTTAGTGATGAATACTATGATGTGCTCGGGTTAGAGCACGATGAAAAAGGAGCGGTAGAAAATGTCTGATTGTCTGTTTTGTAAAATCGCGGCGAGGGAGATTCCTTCCACCAAAGTGTATGAAACCGAGAATGTACTGGCTTTTCGGGACATCAATCCTCAGGCACCGGTGCATATTTTGGTGATCCCCAAGCAGCATATTGCAAGTGCAGCTGAGGTCACAGAAGAAAATGCAGGAGTCGTCGCAGACTGTTTCCGGGCTATTTCCGAGATCGCTCGGCAGGAGCATCTGGACAATGGGTTCCGGGTGATCTCCAATGTGGGAGAGGATGCAGGCCAGACGGTCAAACATCTGCATTTCCATATTTTGGCCGGTGTGAAAATGGGTGAGAAGATTCTCTGATTCCCAACTGCAAAACTTGTTATGAAAAAATGAGAAACCAGGTCGTCTGCTGTAGCGGATGACCTGGTTTTCTGCTATAATGGCTACAGTATTTACAGAAAGTGGGGGCAACATGGAACGCATTCGTTCGGATTCGCCGGTGCGAAAATTGGCTTGTGCAGCAATGGGATTCAGTGTGGCAATCTTCGCGGCACAATATCTTGTCCCAGTTCAATGGCTAGTCCCTTTTGCAGTGGGGTGTTTTATATGTTTGCTGCCTGTATTGCTGCTGCGCGGCAATGCTCGGGTGCGGGCGGGCATTTTCTGCCTGTTTGCCGGCATGGGCTTTTTGCGTTATGCAGGATATGAGGTGTGGACAAAACAACCACCGGAACAGTATGTAGGGCAGACACTGGAAGTGACCGCCAGAGTTGTGGATTTCCCGGTTGAGAATGGTGAGTACGGCTCTGTGGAAGTTTGGCTGGAAACATTGGAAACCCATGCGATCTTGTACGATTATGAAGGGAATCTTTCGAGTCTGAGCCCGGGAGACCGCTTTACCGGGGAAGTAAAATTTGCGTCAGCCGGTCAGCGCCGCGGGGAGCCAACGGATGTTTATACCTCCCGGGGAATTTTTCTGCGAGGCTATTTTCAAGAAACACACAGACTGGAAACCGGTTGGAAATGGCGTTCTCTGTATGCGCCGCGGTATGTGGCGAAGTGGCTGAAAGATACAATCGTGACTATTTGCCCGGGAGAAACAGGACAATTTCTCAGTGCATTGACTACGGGAGACAAATCCGGGATCTACCAGAATACCCGGCGCTATGTGGCGTTGTCTGATGCGGGAATCATGCATGTTGTGGCGGTATCCGGGATGCATGTCAGTTACCTGACAGCTATGTGCTGCCTGTTGTTGGGGGCTGGTCGTGGCCGTCGGGCGGGAATCGTGCTTGTACTGTTTTTCGCATTAATGACAGGCATGTCACCTTCTGTAGTACGGGCCTCTTTGATGCAGATCCTGCTTTTGATGGCGCCGGGAGTTCGTCGGGAAAATGATGCATTGACGAGCCTTTCTGCTGCGCTGATGTTGCTGCTGTTGGCAAATCCCGGAGCGGCTGGGGCTGTCAGTTTGCAGCTCAGCTTTGCCTCTGTTGCGGGATTACTGTTCTTGACGCCCAGGTGTTATCGCTGGATGGAGGAGAAAGTGCGACGGTTTCCGAGACCGTTGCACCTACTGGGACGATTTGCGGCAGGGTCGGTATCAGCCACCCTGGGAGCGACCCTGTTTTCTGCCCCTCTGACGGCGGGATATTTTGGGTTTATCCCTCTGTATAGTGTCCTGACCAATCTTCTGGTGTTATGGCTGATTCCGGTCTGCTTTGCCGGCGGATTCCTGATTGGAATCGTTGGCGCGTTTTTGCCTTCCTTAGGGTGTTTGTTGGGACGGATCATGGAATTCCCGGTGAAGGTCATCTACGGTATCTGTGAGAAAATCGCAGATCTTCCGGGGGCGGTGATCAGTCTGTCGGGCAATGCGTTGGGGTGGTGGTTGGCAGGATGTTATGCTGTGTTTCTGCTGACCTACCTTGTGAAAAGAAAAGGACAGTCATACCGGCCGGTACTCCCGGTCTGTTTGTGCATCTGTTCGCTCTGTATTTTCCAGTTGGGAAGTCGCTGGTATTTCCGGTCAGTGCCACGGGCCGTTGCTGTGGACGTGGGACAGGGGGCAGGAATCGTTTTGCTTTCCGGTGAAACAACGATGGTCGTTGACTGCGGCGGTGACGATTATGGAAGTGCAGGTGACCGGATGGCGTCCTATCTTCTGGGGCGTCAGCGGGATCGGATCGATCTGTTGGTACTAACACACGCCCATGAAGACCACACCAACGGTGTGGCAAGGCTGATGGAGCGTATTCCTGTGGAACATTTGGTTCTGGCCGAGGCTTGTGAGGATGAGGGCGGAGCGTTGCCGGAGATTTTGGAGAGCGCACAACGACACGGAACACAGATTCACAAGATAGTACAGGACACAGCTCTGCAGATCGGTGAATTCAGCATGACGGCCTATGTTCCGCCGTATCAGGGAGAAAATCAGGGACTGTTTCTGCTGGTTTCCAGAGGCACATTTGACATTCTGATCACCGGGGATGCCGATGTTGCCGGGGAAGAATGGCTGATCCGCCATGGACAGCTCCCGGATGGGGAATTGCTTGTGGCTGGACATCACGGTTCGGGGACATCAACCAGTCCGGTTTTACTGGATGTTTTTAGTCCGGAACAGGTCATGATCTCCGTGGGATATAATTCCTATGGGCATCCGGATACAGCAGTTCTGGATAGACTGGCAGAGCGAAATGTGATAGTATATCGGACAGACAAAATCGGAGATGTTGAGATAAGGATGGAGCAGAATGGCGAAGAAGGAAACCCTTGATTACGGAAAATTGAAACGCACGTTGAAAGAAGAAGGGCCGCAGCGGATTTACCTGTTGTACGGCCCGGAAGAATATCTTCGGGAGGACTTTACTGCGGCATTGAAAACCATGTGTTTGCCGGATGGTGAGGACGACTTCAGTTACAAACGGCTGAATCAGGAGAGTTTTTCCGTCCGGGCGTTTTGTGATGCTGTGGATGCGTTGCCGTTTTTGACGGAGCGGACTTTTGTGGAGGTTCGCGGGATCGATCTAAACCATATCACCGAATCGGATGCGGATAAATTGACCAAGCAGGTGGGGGATATTCCGGAGTATTGTACGGTGGCTTTTGTGCAAGAGGCGGGATTTGAACCAGATGGCCGGAAAAAGCTGATCAAAGCCATTCGGAAAAATGGCAGGGATGTGGAGTTTACGGAGCAGCCCCAGAGCAGTATCGTAAAATGGGTTCGGAAACGGTTTGCTGCCCATGAGAAACAAATCGATCCTGCTACAGCGGACTATCTTATCAATTATTCGGGGCATCTGATGCAGCAGTTGATCCCGGAAATTGAGAAAGTAGCGGCGTATACCAAAGGGGATGTGGTCACAACGGCAGATATTGACGCTGTTGCATCCAAATCCCCGGAAACGGCAGTGTATGAACTCTCTGACCAGCTGGCCATTCGCAATTACGACGGTGCGGCGAGGGTCATGGGGGAATTGCTGGGGAGAAAAGATACGGAACCGATCATGCTCCTGGCGATGATCGCCAATCAGATGCGGAATATTTATGCAGCCAAACTGGCAGAACGGGAACAGAGAGAAAAAGGGTATTTGACGGAAGTGACCGGTGTGCGTTTTGATTTTCTGATTCGGAAACTTCGGGAAAATGCCAAGCGTTTTTCCATAGCCCGGTTGGAGCGCGCCATTGTATTGTGTGCTGAGACAGATTATGCGATGAAAAGCACTGCCGCGGATGATGAAAATTTACTGAAAGAGTTGCTGGTCAAGCTGGCATTTGATGAAGGCAATGGAAAAAATTAAAATTGAAGAAGTAATCGTGGTGGAGGGGAAATATGATGTCAACACCCTCAAACAGGTGTTTGACGCCATCATTGTTACCACAGATGGATTTGGGGTGTTCCGGGATCGGGAGAAACTGGAGCTGATCCGCCGTATGGCCCAGGCGAAGGGCGTCATTATCTTGACAGATCCGGATGGGGCGGGATTTGTGATTCGTAATCATCTAAAAAGCTGCCTGGACTCCAGCTTGGTAAAACATGCCTATATCCCTGATTTGTATGGAAAGGAACGGCGAAAAACCACCCGCTCCAAAGAGGGAAAACTGGGCGTTGAGGGGATGCGCCCTGATGTGCTGATTCGGGCCATGGAAAAAGCCGGCGCGACCATGAATGGAGCGCCGGCAGAAAAGACCGGAGGAGAGATCACGAAGGCGGACCTATTTGCTTTGGGTCTATCCGGCCGGCCGAACAGTGCCCAGCGCAGACAGGAGCTGCTGCGGAAACTGGATTTGCCGGAACGGCTCAGTCCCAATGCGCTTTTGGATGTGCTGAATGCGTTGACGGACCTGGAAACGCTGCAAACACTCCTTCAGGACAACTGATCTTCCACGCAGACGCTGCCTAAAATACCCAGAAACAGAATCAGTTGAGACAGCTGGATCAGCGTTTGCACCGACAGATATGTATGATAATTCGCTGCGGTAAAAGGGCGGCCGAACCAAAGCAGCGCAGCGGCGCATAGGAGCAGGACCCAGCTCAGTGTGAGAGAATGCATCCATATCCACCATGCTTGTTCCTGCATTTGCAGCATTCTGGTGGGGATTTGTTTCAGTTTTGAAATCATAAAATCACCTCACTGCTTATTTTATGAAAGGGCAGTGTGGGGAGCAAGGCGTAAAATATGGATCGATAGGGGCAGAATGGTAAAGAAAAATGTGGGTCTTTCTTCTTTTTTTTGACAAACGGATTGTATGAAAGTCAAAAATATGCTACAATAAAACGATTAAAATGCTATCAAAGCCTGTGCAAATCAAGTGAGGAGGCATTTACCATGAAATGTCCGTTTTGCGGCCACGCAGAAAGTAAAGTAATAGATTCCAGACCGGCCGATGAAGGCGTGTCCATTCGTCGCAGAAGAGAGTGTCTGAGTTGTCAGAAACGGTTTACGACTTATGAGACGGTGGAGCGGATGCCGTTGGTTCTGATCAAACGGGATGGCAGCCGTCAAACATTTGATAAGATTAAACTCATTAATGGAATGCTCCGCGCCTGTGAAAAACGACCTGTAGCGCTGCAGGATATTGAACACATCGCCGATGATATTGAGCAGGAACTGATGGGAAAACTGGACCATGAGATCAGTTCCGAGGAAGTAGGCGAAATGGTTATGGAGCGGTTGAAGGATTTGGATGAAGTGGCGTATGTCCGGTTTGCCTCGGTCTATCGCCAGTTCAAAGATATTAATACCTTCATGGATGAATTGACCAAACTGCTCAGCGACCGGAAAGGTACAGAGTGATTTGCTAAAATACGCTTCGGGCAGTCACATGTTCCATGAATACCATGTTGTCCAGGTGCGACAGGAGTTTTTCATAGGCGCCCGTTGCCGCAGTCCTGTCCTGTGCAGTCAGACAGGAGAGCGTGTCGTAAAAGGCATCGGACAGGGCATCGATCTCTGTATGCCGGATGAACACATGGGTATAGGCGTCTGCTTGCAGCCAGATTTCCAAAGAGCGGCGCAGTTCCTGCTCTGCTGTGGAGAAATTTTCCTGCATACATGCATGCCGGGAACAATCGATGTGCGTCTCGATGCGGTCTGCCAGACGGTCTAGGTAGAAAATATTCCAAATGGCGCCAATGAACAGCAAAAGCACCAGTGTACCGGCACAGAGTTCTTTTTTCATGAATGGGCCTCCATTGGAGCAAGATAAATCTTTCCGAGATGGTCTATGGTCATCAGGTACACCTGCTGAGGGGTGAGACTATGGCGGTGCAGTTCGTTGCGGAGCCAATGTTCATCCCGTCCCATCTGGTGTAGATTTTCACTGAGAATCCGTCCCTCGTTGATGATAATCACCGGATAGCAGAGCGGCGGAGCTTGAATACCCATCTGGGCGCATGTGGGGGGCTGTTGTGCGGGATAGAGAACCACATTTAGATTCCCGCTGGTTTCCAGAATGGCGCGTTCAATGGTGGAAATATCCGTTGTGCCTTGCTGGCGCAGCTCTTCATACAGCTCGTCTAGGGTGAAACGGTTTTTGTGCATTTCCTGCTGATCGATGATTCCGTTCTCAATGAGGACACTGGGTTTACCGCATAACAGGAGCCGGAACCGAATATTTTTCGTGACGGCGCCGGTGACCAGAATTTCAAAAGAAAACAGCAGGATCAGGGGGATTAAACCGTTGATGAGCGGAATCCCGATATCCTGTAGTGGAATGGCGGCAACATCCGCCACAATGACGGCAACTACCAATTCAGATACTTCCAGTTCGCCTAACTGGCGTTTCCCCATCATTCGCATTGACACCAGTAGTGCAAGATATATAATAAGGGTTCGGATCATGATGATTGCCATTGTGTATCCCCTCTATCTCATTTGAAACTCTCCTTTAGGGTTGCCTGAATCTATCAAATTATACCGTAGTGCCTGCATTGCATGTGCGGTGCGGGGCGTGTGCCAAATTGATCTTAAATGACGGAGGTTTGTCTATGAAATTTACCAAAATGCATGGTTGCGGAAATGATTATGTATATGTTAACTGCTTGGAAGAGCAGATCAGCGACCGGCCTGCTTTGGCGAGAAAAGTTTCCCAGCGGCATTTCGGCATCGGTGCTGACGGCCTGATCTGCATTGACCGGTCTGATGTGGCAGATTTTAAAATGGATATGTATAACGCAGATGGATCTCATGGAAAAATGTGTGGAAATGGTATCCGCTGTGTGGCGAAATATGTGTATGACCATGGAATGACAGATAAAACAGAACTTTCTGTGGAAACCGGAAGCGGTGTGAAACAACTGCAGCTCCATGTAAAAAATGGGAAGGTGGAAACCGTTAAAGTCAGCATGGGGGCTCCCGAGTTTCATCCGGAACTGATCCCGGTGGCGGCGAAGGGCGATAATTTCATTATGCAGCCGGTAGAGATCGCCGGAAAGTGCTGGGATGTGACCTGTGTATCCATGGGTAACCCTCACGCTGTGGTGTTTGTGGACAATGTGGATTGGTTGGATTTGGAGGAATTGGGACCGAAATTTGAAAATCATCCCCTGTTTCCCGAGCGCGTCAACACAGAGTTTGTCCAGGTGATCGATGACCATACGCTGAAAATGCGTGTTTGGGAACGGGGCAGCGGAGAAACTTTGGCCTGCGGCACTGGGTCCAGCGCCAGCTTGGCGGCGGCTGTGGTCTGCGGCAGGTCTATGCCCAAAGTGAAAATGCTTCTGCGGGGCGGCGAATTGGAAATCGAGTGGGACAGAGCGGAAAATCAGATTTATATGACCGGTCCTGCTGTGAAAGTGTTCGATGGCGAGATTGAGGAATAAACTGCAAAGGAAGGAACGAAATGGCTGAAATCAATCAGAATTTCTTGAAATTACCGGGCAGCTATCTGTTTGCAGAAGTGGCCCGCCGGACGGCGGCATATCAGAATGCTCACCCGGAAAAACAGTTGATCAAAATGGGAATCGGCGATGTGACGCGGCCTTTGGCCCCTGCGGTGATTCAGGCTATGCATCGCGCCGTGGATGAGATGGGGAATGCGGCAACTTTCCAGGGATATGGCCCTTACGAAGGGTTTGATTTCCTGCGGGAAGCCATCGTGACCCACGACTACGCCTCCAGAGGCGTGACTATGAGTAAGGAAGAAATCTTCGTTTCTGACGGTGCCAAGAGCGACTGCGGCAATATCGGAGATATTTTCTCTGAGCGAAATATCGTGGCAGTATGCGATCCGGTTTATCCGGTGTATGTGGACGCCAATGCTATGGCAGGCCGGGCAGGGGAATATGATGGTGAAAAATGGACGGATCTGGTTTATATGCCCTGCACGGAGGAAAATGGTTTTGTGCCGGCGCTGCCCAGCCGTGTCCCGGATATGATCTATCTCTGCTTTCCCAATAATCCTACCGGCATGGCGGCTACCCGGGCACAGCTCCAGATGTGGGTAGATTATGCCAATGAACACGGCTCAGTAATCCTGTATGACTCTGCTTACGAGGCGTTTATTCAGGAACCGGACATTCCTCACAGTATTTTTGAGATTCCGGGTGCAAGGACTTGTGCCATTGAGTTCCGCAGTTATTCCAAGACTGCAGGCTTTACCGGAACGCGGTGTGCCTATACTGTCATCCCCAAGGAACTGAAAGTGGGAGGCGTGTCCCTGGGAGAACTTTGGCTGCGCCGCCAGTCCACCAAGTATAACGGTTGTCCGTATGTGATTCAGCGGGGCGCTGAGGCCATTTACACCGAGCAGGGCAAGCGGGAAGTGCAGGAGACCATCAATTATTATCTGCACAATGCGAAAATTATCCGGGAAGGTCTGGCACAGGCGGGACTGACGGTGTTTGGCGGTGTCAACTCCCCCTATGTCTGGGCGAAAACACCGGACGGCATGGATTCCTGGGCGTTCTTTGACTGCCTTCTGGAAGAAGGAAATGTGGTCACCACCCCTGGTGCGGGATTTGGTCCCAGTGGGGAAGGATACATCCGCTTGACCGGATTTAGTGATCCGGAGAGTACCCAAGAGGCAGTCCGCCGCGTGGCTGCGATGCTGTAAAGCGGAAATTTTGAAACTTTTGCTCCATTGGAGGGAAATAAGCTATGTCCAAATATTTTGGTACCGACGGATTTCGCGGTGAGGCCAATGTGGATCTGACTGTAGACCATGCGTTTAAGATCGGTAAATTTCTTGGTTGGTACTTTGGAAAAGAGCATCGGGCACAGATCGTGATCGGAAAAGACACCCGTCGCTCCAGTTATATGTATGAATGTGCCTTGTCAGCTGGCATTACTGCTGCGGGCGGTGACGCTTATCTGCTGCATGTGACAACGACGCCCAGCGTGTCCTATATTGCCCGCTCAGATGGGTTTGATTGCGGTATCATGATCTCAGCCAGTCACAATCCTTACCATGACAACGGTATCAAACTGATCAACGGTAAGGGAGAAAAAATGGAAGATGCCATGATCGCGGAGGTGGAACACTACCTGGATGGCGACATGGAAATTCCCCTGGCTACCGCAGAGCATATTGGGCGCACCATTGACTATGCCTCTGGAAGAAACCGTTATATCGGGTATCTGATTTCTCTGGCGACACATTCTTATAAGGATAAGAAAGTGGGCCTGGACTGTGCAAACGGCAGTACCTGGCAGATGGCCAAGAGCATTTTTGATGCGTTGGGTGCAGAAACCTATGTGATAAACAATACCCCGGACGGACTGAACATTAATCTGAATGCCGGCTCTACCCATATTGAGAATTTGCAGCGTTTCGTCAAAGAGCACCGTTTGGATGTGGGCTTTGCTTTTGACGGTGACGGCGATCGGTGCCTGGCAGTAGACGAAAAAGGAAATGTGGTGGATGGAGATGCCATTTTGTATCTCTGTGCGCGTCACATGGAGGAAAATGACCGGTTGCGTGGCACAAAGGTGGTCACCACTGTCATGTCTAATATCGGTCTGTATAAGGCGTTAGATGAACTGAATATTGGCTATGAAAAAACGGCGGTTGGTGACAGATTTGTCTACGAAAATATGCGGGACAACGGACATTTGATCGGTGGCGAGCAGTCTGGACATATCATTTTTGCCAAATATGCCAATACCGGGGATGGTTTGCTCACGGCCATTAAGGTCATGCAGGTCATGCTGGATCGGAAACTGCCCCTGTCTGCGCTGACGGCGCCGTTGACGATTTATCCTCAGCTGCTGAAGAATGTAATCGTGGATGATAAAGACGGTACGCTGAATGATCCGGTTGTTCAGGCAGCGGAGGAAAAGGTAACGAAGGAACTGCACGGAGAGGGCCGTATCCTGCTGCGCAAGAGCGGCACGGAGCCTGTTTTGCGGGTGATGGTGGAAGCGCCAACTCACGAAATCTGTGAGGAGAAGGTCAACGATGTGATTGCTGCCATGCAGGACGCAGGACATTTGATCCGGGTGAAATGATATGAATCAATTTGTTAAGACCGAACAGCTTTTGGACTTGTCCAAAACCATCGCAGCTGCCCTGTTCCAGGGAAAAACTTACCCCTGGGAGGCTTTGGGAGAGATTGGAGATTTCATTTTGGAATTGGGCAAGACCCTGCCTTCTGATCAGTTCGACTGCCCTCAGGAGGGCGTTTGGATTGCCAAGGATGCTAAGGTGTTTCCTTCAGCCTATATCGGCGCACCCTGCATTATTGATCATGGTGCGGAGATACGGCATTGCGCTTTCATCCGCGGCAATGCGATCGTAGGAAAAAATGCCGTGGTGGGCAATTCTGTAGAGCTGAAAAATGTGGTGCTGTTTGACGGTGTTCAGGTGCCGCACTATAATTATGTGGGCGATTCGATTTTGGGTCATAAAGCCCACATGGGCGCCGGCTCCATCACCTCCAATGTGAAAAGCGATAAGACACTTGTGGTGGTGAAAGGGGAGACTTCCATTGAGACCGGCCGAAAAAAATTCGGTGCGATTTTGGGAGATCATGTGGAAGTAGGCTGCAATTCCGTGCTGAATCCCGGTACGGTGATCGGTCGGGAAACCCATGTGTATCCTGTATCCAGTGTTCGGGGCGTTTTGCCGGAGCGGTCGATTTACAAAGGACCCGACTGCATCGTAGCGCAGCAGGACTGAAACGCAAACCCGCTGCCGAATGACCTCGGCAGCGGGTTTGACTTGTTTACAGCATACTCCTGTAATCTTTCGGACATTCAACCGTGTCCGGTGGGAAGAATTCCTCCACCGGGAATCGGATCTTGCTGAACAGCGCGCAGGGATCATCACCGCAGGATGTCTCGCATTCCTTATCCGGCAGACAGTAGTCGTAGGCCGGAATCAAAAGCTGAGTGTCCCGCTCCAACCGAATGATGGAGAACTGGCCCAATGTCACATACAGACGCTTTGCTGCGTCGTTGAGGACAAGTTCCTCTCCGAAACCGGACAAGATCTCCTCAGGGATGCTGCGCAGTTCCAGGTCAGAAACCTGAAGACATTCAGCATCGGCAATACGCATGGACAGTGCAATGGGGTCTACAGTCTCCACCACACCGATGGGAGAAGACGGATCGACAGATAGTGCCGGAGTAGCGGAGGAGAAGGTTTTTACGCTGCCTTCGCTGCCAAATAGCATCACTCTCTTGTCGAATACGGAAAGTCCTGTAATGGGATTCCCGCCGGGAAAAGTTTCCCCGGTGATACGGTAAAAATAGGTGACATCCACGGTATAGTATCCGCGGTTGAAACTCATTTCCTCCACCTTCACATCGGCGTACAGCAATTCGGCGGATTTGGGCCGGACACTGAGTGCGCTCTCTATGTAGGCCTGAGAGGAAACAGTGGGGTAGATCCGCAGGTCTTCGATGCAATCCTTATCCCTGCAGCTGTCAAAAATTTTCCGAGTCTGAATACAGACGGCCTCGCGGACGCGGGCGTTGTTTTCGACCGGACCGGGAACAACTCGGTCTGCCATAGTCATACCTCCTGATTTGTATTTGAAGGAACTTCATTACAGTGTATGCGGGCAATGGCTGTGAGTGAAAAAGAATTTTGGACAATAAATGAAAAATAGAGTATAATGAAAAAAATGGCATAGAAAACATCAGCAGGAGGCGGAAACGATGGAAGAGGGATTCGGGTTTATCCATGAAAAATTGGACATTAAGATACTGATATTATATGTGCTGGCACGATTGCCGGGTCCTGTAGATCGGGACGGACTTGCGGATGTGGTATTTTGTGATGGCGGCGTGGATTATTTCAGCTATGCGGAATGTCTTTCAGAACTGAGTGCGACAGGACACATTGAAGAAGACGGAGATCGTTTCAGTATTACGGAGATCGGTAGGGAAGATGGCTCTGTGATGGAGGGAAGTTTGCCGGTATCTGTTCGGGCCAGAGCGGATATGGCTATGCTGCCTGTGGCTGCCCGCATCAGTCGGGATTCTCTGATCCATACCTCTCACGAGGTCACGGAACAGGGATGTATGGTGCAGCTTTCCATGTCGGATGGACAGGGAGAGGTGCTCTCTATGCGCCTTTTGGCCGCAGATGAACGGCAGGCGCGCACGATGGAAAATACCTTCCGCGTCCAGGCGGAGGCGTTTTATGTGCAGCTGATCGAGATGCTCAGCGGGACATGAAATCAAAAACGTACCTTTGAATTTTCTGCGGTGCGTTTTTTCTACTTGCCTTTTGAAATGGAATGTGGTATAGTAAACCCATTCCGAATGCGGGTATAATTCATCGGTAGAATGCGACCTTCCCAAGGTTGATAGGTGGGTTCGACTCCCATTACCCGCTCCAAAAATAGGAAATCCTCGGAACCGTTGTGGTTCCGGGGATTTTGCTGTTTAAGCCTTGAAATACAAGGGATTGCGAGTTGTTACGCCGTAAAAAAATCTTTGACTTTGTAAAAATGATACGGTGCGTTTTTTATGCTATTTACGTGCAAAATGTAAACTAAAATGTAAACTAAAATGTAAACTAAAAATCATTACCAACGTTCTATTTTTACTTATATTCAATTCCTGCGTTGACTTTAATTAAACTATATTCTATAATCGAGTTACAACAAAGGACAGGACAAAAATTGGAGGACTTGAAAATGAAAGCATCTAAAATTCTCGATTATGTAGAAATCAACGAGACAGACCCGTCCCGTGTGCATAGCCTCGCTGAGTCCATCCGGGCCAACGGATGGCAAGGCGCTCCTATTCTGGTGGCGGAGTCCTTTGGGATGCTGATCACCGGGTCCCACCGTCAGGCCGCACTCAAAGAGCTTGACGATGACTTCGATTTCGATGTCGATGAGCTCGGCGACGTGGCAGAGCCTGTGGATGACCTGATCAACGCCTGGTGCGAGGAGAATGACACCTGCATCGACGATGTCCGCTACGATTGCCTGGCTGAGATTTTCGCCGGGACCTGGGTCGAACAGTATAAAGATGAACTTGAATGGTAAGGAGGGCGAAAGATGCGTCGGATCTGCAAGACCTGCGGGCGCACATTTGACGGGACGGGTGATTTGATTACCTGCCCCGAATGCGTTGCCGCCGGGAGATCAACAACGATCCGCCCCAGAGTATGCCGTGCCTGCGGCGCGACATTTCCGGGTGGTCCGCGGGCGTGGTACTGCCCGGAGTGTCGGCGAGAGCGCAAGGCGCAGCAGTCACGGGAGTGCCGGGAGAGGCAGCGCAACGGCACGGCAAGGGAGATTGGCAGCGTTGATATATGCCGAATCTGCGGGCAGGAGTATACCGTTACTGGCGGGCTGCAACGATATTGCCCAAACTGCGCCCCGGATGCCGTCCGTGCAGTAGATCGAGAGCAGTCAAAGTCGTGGACGGCAGAACACCGGAGGGAACGCAAGGAAGAGTGCCACGCTGCAGCGGCTCCGGTGCCTTGCCCGATTTGCGGGAGGCTATATGTTCCGCGGCACAAAGCTGGCACATGCTCCCCAGAGTGCCGGCGGGAACTGCGCAGGCAAACCCAGGCGCGTGCGGACGCCAAGCGATCGCCCAGAGGGCGCAAAACCAAAGAGGAGGAAGAAAAATGAAAAAAATTATCAACGGCAAGGTCTATGACACCAGAACAGCAATCAATCTCGCGGAATGCGACCACGGCGCACCCGGAGATCTCCACTATGTGTGCGAGGCACTCTATCGGAAACGGACTGGAGAGTTTTTCCTGCACGGTGAGGGCGGCCCGGCAAGTAAGTACAGCGAGAGCACTGGCATGAACCAGTGGTCCGGCGGGGAGAAGATTATCCCTCTGGACTGGGATGCTGCACGGGAATGGGGCGAGGAGAACCTCAGCACCGCCAAATACGAGGAAATCTTTGGAGAAATCGTCGAGGACGATAGCCGCGTAACCGTGACCATGAGCCTGAGTGCCGGGTCTGTAGAGCGCGCCAAACGCGCCGCGGCTCAGGCCGGTATGAGTCTGAGTGCCTACATTGAGAGCCTGATTTGAATAACGCGAAAAAAAGAGCGGATGCATCAGCATCCGCTCTTGCATAGAGAACACTTTGTGGTTATCCCAGCATCACAATCAGTCGCAGCATATCCTCGCTCAGGTCCATATCTGTGGGATAGCCCTGTGCATCTTTCGGAGCGCCCTTGCCACGCAGCTTTCCAGCCAGAACCAATTTCTTCACCGACTCCTGCCCCCATGCAGGGATTTCGGCCATGCTGTTGTATCGTTTCATGTTGTCCTCGTCCTCCATTTCCAGATGATAAGTTTCCCCTACCGCCCGGGCAAT
>ENA-ORVC01001690-ORVC01001690.1-human-gut-metagenome-genome-assembly--contig:-NODE-1690-length-17387-cov-3.649492_pt1 | contig 17387 bp, 11 predicted proteins | sample MGYA00242092_ERZ509234 | MGnify/ENA primary metagenome ERZ509234 (study PRJEB26280, sample SAMEA2338800) | human gut metagenome | biome: human gut; feature: human-associated habitat; material: faeces... | reverse complement strand
CTTAGCAAGGGGTGTTGAGGTGTGTCGGTTTATTGTCCGAAGAGGATGTTCCAAAAGAGAAAATGGAACATCAATAACATCGCCTCAAATCCTGAGCGTCAAGCCGATTAGGCCTTTGCTGCCTGCTGACCGGCGATGCGGCCGTTTACGAGGCAGTCGAGAATGGCGCAGGAGCCGAGGCGCACAGCACCATGCACGCCGCCAGTAGCTTCACCGGCAGCAAAGAGGCCCGGAACCGGCTTACCGTCGACAACATCGATCACGCGGCACTGCAGGTCAGTAACCAGGCCGCCCATGCAGTGGTGAACCTTCGGGCTCATCTCAGCGGCGTACCACGGACCTTCAGCCAGCGGCGTCTGTTCGTTGTTGATGTAGCGGCCGAATGCGGGATCGCTCTTGGTCTCTACAGCCTTGTTGAATTCAGCAACCGTAGCCTTCAGCGTGTCGACAGGCATCTTGTAGTCGGCGGCAATTTCATCAAGGCTCTTATATTCCTTAATGATCTGCTGCTCGAGCAGCTTCTGGAGCATGCCGGGACGAGCTTCCTCAAAGGCTTTGAGGTTGGGCTTCGTGCAGATAGCAACAGCGCTCTTGCCTTCACCCTTTAAAACCATAATCGCGTCAGCGCGAACCTTGCGGTTAGCCAGTTCGTTCACGAAACGCTTGCCGTCAGTGGCAACCCAGAGGCCGTATTCAGCAGCGCCGGACTGAGCAAACGTCCAGCCGATGCCCATCCCCTTTTCCTTCGGGTTGTTCCACGGAGTGCACTGAATCCAGTCGTTCTGAACCTGCGCACAGCCGATGCGGCTCGTTTCACGCCAGAGTTCTGACGTTGCGCCCGGCTGGTTCGTGCTGTCGAGCGCTGCCGTGAGCTTCGGATCCTGCATCGTACGGTATTCAACGTCGCGCGAGAAACCGCCGTAGCAAAGAATGACGGCCTTCTTGGCGCGGATGAACTTGGTCTTGCCCGTGCCGGTCTTCGGGAAACGATAGCCTTCGAGGACTTCAAGACCCAGAACACGACCCGTATCGTCACGCAGAACATGCTTTACATAAGTACGCGTACGGACTTTGACGCCGAGTTTTTCTAGTTTCTCGACTTCTTTCGAGACAATGCCCGAACCCGAACCGTTCTTCGTGAAGACGTAGCGCGGAACACTGTGGCCGCCTTCCTGACCGATGGCATCCGGGTTGTATTCGACACCGAGTTCATTGACCGTCCATTCGTAGTTCGAAAGGGCGTTGTCGGCAACGAGCTTCACCTTTTCAGGATTGTTGAGGTAGAGGCCGGCAACGAGCATGTCGTGAGCCAGAAGTTCGGGCGAATCTTTAATGCCGTGTTTCTTTTGCTGCGGGCAGCCGGTTGCAGTCAAAATACCGCCGTTAATGATGGAGTTGCCGCCTACCGTTGCCATCTTTTCAAGAACAACTACAGAAGCACCAGCCTTCTTGGCTTCAATAGCTGCAGCAAGGCCTGCAAAACCAGAACCAACAATGACGACATCAGCCGTTTCATCCCATTTTGCGGGAAGCTTGACGGCCCCAGCAGCATGAGCGGCTTCAGTGCCGAAAAGCGCAGCGGCGCCGGCCGCGACAGAACCACTGAGGAACGTACGGCGATTAAGTTCAACCATTTTCTTCTCCTTCAGGAGCATGTTTTTAGTCTCAGAAACATGCTCAGCAATTGAATGAGATCATCAGGCGTCTCGAAGATCTTTGTTCTTCAGATGCCCTCTGTTCACGAAACGCATTGTTCCTCCAAAGACCTCCTAAGACATTTGCTTAAGAACGAAGATTGTGTTCGATTGATTGCAGCTTATTTTCAGCCGTCTTCTCAGCGCTAAACTCAATGGCATATGCCGTACGCTATCCGTCTGCCTTTGGTACTGAAGACCGTTGTTGTTCATTTGCTTTTACCAGCTGCTCTGGCGATATCGCTCGGAGCGGCGGGGGGCGTTGTGCACGCTGACGTCCTGCCGCCTCAAATGCAAGATGCGAGCGAGAGTGCCGCGGCTGCCGAAGCCGAGCTGACGCAAGGCGCAGGGGATAGGACACTGCATCCTGTTATCCGCTTAGGGGTGCTCACACATTCGCCGCCTTGGTATGACGGCTCTTTTGTTGATGAATCCGTGCGGTGGCTCGCTTGGAAGCTGCCCCAGTTTCGCTTTGAGACTACTTGGGAACGGGCGATCTGATGCGCCGAATGGAGGCGAGAGAAATAGATTTGGCGGTTGCTCCTGCATCATTCTTTTTCTTTGCTCAGCGGCCGCTCATGAACCGTTTTGTGGCGAGCATTGTGTCGGATGCGGCGGTCGATGCGGAAGAGTCTGCTGCAGCGGCCGTCATTGTGCGCAGAGATCGAGAGGATCTTAAGACACTCGCAGATCTGAAGGGACGGAGTGTTTCGCTGGTGCGTGATGAAGTGAGTCCCGGGGAACTTGAGCTCAAGCGTGAAGTTGTCCGCATTGGTCTCGATCCGGATCATTTTTTCGGACAGGAGCTGCGGGAGCCGCGATTACGTATGCGGGCGGTAGTGACGGATGTCCTTTCCGGACGAACCGATGCCGGTATTCTGCGTGCCTGTTTTCTCGAAGAGCTCGAGCGCTCAGGGCTGCGAGGCGCCTATGGAGAGCTGCGGGTGCTCGATGAACGCAAAGACGACGGCCTGCATTGCCGGCATTCCACGCCTGCATATCCTGGGTGGATGCTGGCTTCCACTGCTTCACTCAGTCAGGAAGCCGCGCGCGCGATAACTGCGGTGCTGCTCACCAAACCAGCTAATGCCTGGGGGCAGCATTGGACGGTGTCGCCCAATGTGGAGGCCTATGATGACCTCTTTCGCACGCTCCAGATCGGCCCTTACGCATATCTGCGTCAATGGACGTTGGCGCGCATTTGGTCTGAGTGGAAGGCCGCCATCATCATTGTCCTGATTTCCATCGTTGGCCTTTGCGTGCACGGCTTTGTGCTGGAGAAGCTCGTCGGGCTGCGCACGAGGGAACTCAAAGAAGCTTGGAAAAAACAGCAGGAGACGGAGCGCGAGGCGCGTGAAGCTTCGGCACGCTTAGAGTCACTGCAGCGTGCTGGAGCAGTTGGGCAGATTTCCTCCATTGTGGCGCATGAGATGAAGCAGCCTTTGGGGGTCATTCAGAATCTTTCAAGAGGGACGCTGCGTCTCATTGAAGATGAACCTGAAACGCTCGATGAAGTCGCGCAGGCAGTGGAGTCGATTAATGACGAAGCCGTGCGCGCGGCGCAGATTATTGATCGCGTACGCAGCTGGAGCCAAGGCAGAGTCAATCGACAGGTGCTTGAGGCGGACCAGGGGGTTAAAAGGGCGGTGCAGAGCTTCATGCTGACGAATAGAAGCCGGGGCATTTCGATCCGTACGGGCGTGCTTCAATCGGCAAAGGTCTGGATGGATCCGCTTGAACTCGAGCTCATTGTCGTGAATTTGCTCTCCAATGCAGCCGAAGCAGCACGCAAGTCCGATCCCCCGACGGTAATGATTGACCTGCAAACTGCCCGTGAATCATTGCCCGGCGATGTCGCGGCGGTGGTCCTGACGATCACCGACAATGGTCCGGCACTTTCAGATCAAACGTTTGCAGCATTAGGATGTACTGCGCTCCAAACGACACGAGAGGGCGGTTTGGGGCTTGGTCTCATGATTGTCAGAACGCTTGCGGAAAATAATGTCGGCCGCCTGACGTTTGAGCGTCTTGCGCCTCACGGGCTTGCCGTGCATGTGACGCTGCCGGTTTGGATGCCTGAAATTAAAAAGGCTGACATTGATTTGAGGGAAAAGACAAGGGCGGCTGATGATTCAAAGGACCCCTCATCACACTCCGCACTTTGAGCGCGTAAAAATACTTTTTAATGCAGCTCGCGAGGACGCTGAATGAATTTCGACAAAACCACCACCGCAGAAACCCCTTTAATTCGTATTGTTGACGATGAGGAGCGCATGCGTGAATCGCTCGCTTTCATGCTCAAACATGAAGGTTTCGAATGCTGCGTCTATCCGACTGCCGAGTCCTTTCTCAAAGGGGATACGCCTTCTCGGCCGGGATGTCTGCTGCTCGATGTTCAGATGGACGGCATGACAGGGCTGGAACTGCAGGAAGAGATGATCCGGCGAGGCATTACGCTGCCGATTGTTTTTCTTTCTGCACACGGCGACCTTGATATGGCGGTGGATGCCATGCGCCGCGGGGCATGTGCGTTTATTCAAAAAACTGCCGATCGAGCGCGGCTGCTGCAGGCGATTGTCGACGCCATGGCTAAATCTCGTGGTGCCGTAGGCGATAGTACGCCCGGAGCGCTGGTTGCCGCGTGGAATACGCTTACTGATCGAGAAAAGGAAGTGGCAAAGCTGGTGGCTGAAGGACTTCTCAACCGAGAAGTGGGGGAACGCCTTGGCGGCATTGCTGTGAAGACGGTGCAGGTGCACCGAAGCGAAGCCTGCAGCAAGCTTGGCGTTAAAGGTGCTGCAGGGCTCGCTCAGGCTGTTCGGGCTGTTGAAATGGCTTTAAAGGTGAGGCAAACACCATGAAGAGCAAGCATGATGTCCGGGCTCAGCAGTCTCGTCGTCGTTTTTTGGCGGATACAGCGCTCGGTGCTGCCGGTCTAGGCCTGGGGGCCGCAGGTATGGAGTCTGCACAGGCTCGGACAAAGTGGGAGAAGATGATTAAGGGGCTTCAAACAGTCACTACCGATGTATTGATTGTCGGCTCCGGCGCAGCCGGAACAGCGGCTGCCATCGAAGCGCGCCGATCCGGCGCATCCGTTCTGGTCATTGAGAAAATGGGCAGCTTGGGCGGAAGTTCCATCATTTCTCGCGGTGCTCTGGCCGTCCCAAGGTCGCCCATGCAGCGAGCTATGGGGATTGATGACTCACCCGAGCACTTTGCGGATGATCTGATGTCATCAGCTTACTGCGGGCATCCGGGAAGAATTGAATGTTTGGCGCTGGAAGCGCTGCCGACTTTTGAGTGGCTTACCAATGAAATCGGCGTTCGTTGGGTAATGGATGCCGTCGGTTCCGAAATCGAACAGTCCGTGCCGAGATCCGCCATTGTGGCGGGCGACGGTGCGGCGGCATTGATGATGCCGCTTTTGGACCGAGCACGGACATTGGATGCTGAGTTTGAGGTCAATGAAAAACTCCTGCACCTCATTACACGAGAAACTTATGACGGCGTTGCGGTGACGGGAGCCGTAGTGGAAAACACACGCACCGGTCTGCGCCGCTGCATCAATGTTCGCCGCGGCGTTGTGTTGGCGGCCGGCGGTTTTGCGGCCGATGCTCCTTTCCGGCAGCGTTATAACCAGCGTCTCTCTGAACATGTTGGTACCGCAACGCAGCCAGGGAGCACGAGCGAGGTGCTCCGAGAGGCAGCCCGCATCGGCGCTTGGCTGGTTCATTTGCAGTACATCACCTGCATTCCGGATGCCAATCCCGTAGAAAAAGGATGGGGAACAAGCTGGCAGTTCAGCCGCTGGTGCGCCGGGGCGCAGGGACTTTGGGTTGAGCGGCAGACGGGGCGTCGATTCGTCAATGAAATGTCGAGCACGGCGGAACGTACGAACGGCGTCTTTGACGTACTCAATGCCGATCGGGATGTTGTCGCTATCGCCGATGCCCGTGCCGTTCGGCATCCGGGATCCATGGTCTTTACCGCGTCCGATGTTGAACTCCTGGTTTCCCGCGGATTCGTACAGAAATATGAAACGCTTGCGCTTTTGGCTCAAGCCTGCGGCATCCCCTTATCCAATCTGAAGGTCGAAGTGGAACTCTACAATCGAGCGATAACGGCAGCTCGCGAAGGCCGAACTGCAGGCAGTTTCACAGACCGACTGGGACGTCCTATCGCTCCGGAGGCCGAACTCATGGAGGAGGGGCCTTGGTATTGTGCACCGCTTCTTGCGAAGGTTTTAATGTGCAGCGGCGGATTGGCAATTGATTTGAAATCCCGTGTGCTCTCCGTGGTGGATGATCGGCCTATTCCCGGGCTTTTCGCGGCTGGTGAAATTACGGGCGGTCTCAACGGCAAGGGCGATGCCGGCGCCTGCGGCCTGATGGACGCCATTGTTTTCGGACGTATTGCCGGACGAGAGGCCGCACGGATTCCCAAAGATTATTCGGATTGGCGGGAGATGAATCCGCTGGTCTTTCATCAACTTATTGATATGGAAAGGTTATGGACATCGTCTGCCACATGATCACCTCGCTTGACGGCTGCATTTTGCTCGAGCGTTGGAGCAAACCTGCAGAACGCGTCGACTTCACTCAGGTTTATGAAGCAACGGCTAAGCGGCTTCAGGGGGACGGCTGGATAGTCGGACGCATCACGATGGCCGAATACGGTCAAGGCGTTGTGGAAGGGGAACCTGCCGGTATGCGGGGGAGAGGAGAAAGCGTGCCGCGTGCTTATGTGGGCGATCGTCAGGATCGGCCGCTCGCAGTGGTATTTGATCCCAAGGGACGTCTGCAGTTTTCAAAGAACGGCCTGCCGACCGGCGAACATGTGGTGGCTGTCCTCGATCCGAAAATCGATGAAGCACATCTTGCACGGCTGCGCCGTGCGGGTGTTTCGTACGTTTTCCAAGGAGACGGTGCGGAATGCACTGAACGCGAAAAACTTTCGGCAGCGCTTGCCGCGCTCGAAGAAACCTTTGGCGTGAAACGGCTGCTTCTTGAGGGCGGCGGTGTCCTCAACGGCAGTTTTTTAGCCGCCGGTCTTATCAAAGAAATTTCGGTGTTGGTCTGCCCGACGGTGGATGGCCGTTCTGAGAGCGCAAAACTCTTTTCTTGGGCGGGCAGTGAAGAGCTGTCGCCAGCTGAGGGTGTCCGGCTGAAGCTTTTGGAAGCAGCACCGTTGGCGAACGGCGTCGTGTGGCTGCATTATCTCAATACGCTTGCGTGACGGACTGATGACTTAGCCAAACAGGCCGCAGTCCAGCTGAACCAGAACTGCGGCCGTTTTGTGAGGGCGCTTGCGCGTTCAGCGCAAAGCGTCAAAGGCTTGAAGGACTATTTGAGATCAGCCTCCAGGAAATTGAAGCCGCCGTCCTTGAGCGAATAAAAGCCCGTCAGGTTTGCAGAACGGGCAGAAATCCCCTGATCGACCACCAGGAACACCCATGGCGCGTCCTTCCAGATGAGTTCCTGAGCCTCATCATAGATTTTGGTCTTTTCGGCGCGGTCCGTTGGCTTCAGCGCGGCCGTGAGCAGGCTGTCGAGCTTCGGATTGCTGTAATAGGCGTAGTTGGAATTGGCGGGCGGAAAGCTCGAGGTGGCAAGCAGGGGTCGAAGCACCCAATCGAGCTCTCCGGTAGATGCCGACCATCCCCAGCAGAACATCTGTGAGGTGCTCTTTTCGGGCCCCACAGACTGCACGAGCGTGACGCGCTGGCCGGCCTCAAGCGCACGAACCTGCAGCTTAACCCCAATGCGGGCATACTGCTGCTGCAGGAACTGGAGCATCTTTTGGTTGGCGCTCGAATTACTTGCTGCCCAAAGGGTGGCGGTAAAGCCGTTGGGATAGCCTGCGGCGGTCAGAAGTTCTTTGGCTTTCTTGGGATCGTACGGCCATTCGCCAAACTGCTTGGCGTAGTCAATACCTTCCGGAGCAACGCCAGTTGTCGGGGCGGAGAAGCCCTTGTAGAGCACCTTTACCATGGCGTGCTTGTCAAGACCGTAGTTCAGTGCCTGACGAACGCGCAGGTCGTTGAAGGGCTTCTTGGTGTTGTTGAGGTAGATCTGACGCTGCACGATCGAAGGTGCTGCATCCACCACGATATTAGGCGTTTCTTTCAAACGCTCAACATGCTCGGGCGGCACGACGTCGACAAACTGGGCTTCACCGGTGCGCAGCATGGCAACGCGCGTGGCATCTTCAAGTACTGGACGGAAACTGATGGAATCGAGCTTGGGCAGCCCCTTTTGCCAATAGCTGGGGTTCTTCTTCACGACCAAGTACTCGGCGGGATTGTATTTCTCGAGTACGTAGGGACCTGTGCCGCAGGGGTTAAAGGCCACTTCTTTTTTGGAGAGTGCGAGCGTCTTCGGACAGATCATGACGCCCGACGGGTGAGCGAGCTGGTTGATGAAGGCCGAGAACGCTTCCTTCAGGTGAAATTTAACGGTTGCATCATCAACCACTTCCACCGACTCAATATTGCGGTAGAGCTGATAGCGGGTGAGGTGGTTTTCCGGATTGGTGACACGGTCAAAGTTCGCCTTAACCGCAGCCGCATTGAAGGGTTCTCCGTCAGAGAACTTAATGCCTTGCTTGAGTTTGATCGTGTATTCGAGGCCGTCTTTGCTCACGTCGTAGCTTTCGGCGAGAACATTGACAAGCTTCATGTCTTTGTCAAATCCAAAGAGGCCTTCATAGAAGGACTTGGCTACGTTCTGCGACAGCGTATCACTCGCATCATAAGGATCGAGCGTGGTGAAGGCCGAGTAGACGGCAACTGTCAGATCTTTGGCGACAACGGCCTGAGCGGACAAAGCAGCTGCACCGACGAGCGCAAACGCGAGGGCAGTATACTGTTTTCGATTCATAGATCTTCCTCTTTAGCTTTTATATGAATCTCGGACCGACGTACGGCCGTTGATATCAGTCTCACAATAGTTCGAAACAGACATTCAAGTATGAAAAAAATGCCCCGAGCGCGAAATGCGTTCGGGGCAGGACAAGAGCTCTTGGGATTAAGACCTAGATTTATTCATGCTTGGTGGTTTCCACCTGCACGAGATGCTCTTGCGCGGTGTTGTCGACCGGAGACTCCACTTTTCGGCCGGCCGCAGCCTGCGGTGCGTAGTCGACGGGCTTTACGAGCTCGGGGCGGGTGTGAACCTGCTCGAGCGGGCCTTCATCTTCCACGACGGCTGAAGCGGCTACGGCACGTCCCGGCTGGATAACCGGCACATAACCGGTGGCAGCAGAGGGCTCCTTGGTTTCTACCTGCTGCAGACCTGCCGCAGAGAGATTGGCAGCGAGCCCTTCACTGACGGCCGGCGTGTCCGCATCAACTTTCGCTTCATGAGCTTCGTAGGCTTGAGTCACTTCAACCGTTTCGACGGCCTCGGCAGGTTCGGCCGCTTCAATGGCTTCGATGACAGCCTTCGTCTCTTCGACCGGCTGCGTCGGCTGAACTTTGGTTTCCACCTGTTCCAGAATTTCGACCGGAACCTGCGGAAGCGCTTCCGCCCTCACGACTGGCACGGGGGCAGGCGTGACAACGGCAGGGACTTCAGCAGGAGCAGCTTTCGTCGGAACCTTCGTTTCGATCTGAACGAGCGTTTCTGCGGGCTCAATACTCGAAGCGGATGCTTCGGGCTGAACCTCGGTCTTCACTGTCTCTGCGCGAGGCTTGCGGCTGCGGCGGGGACGAGCGGGTTTCTTTTCCGGTGCGGCTTCATCCGCTGCGGGGACAGCATCTGCAAAGGCGCCGTGAACTGCTTCAGAAACAGCATTGGGCTTCGTTTCAATCTGCACGAGCGCTTCCGGGGCCGGCGTCCAGGTCGGCTGAGCAGCTTCAGCAAAAGCCTGAGCGGCATCAGCCGATTTCGGCGCTTCCGTTTCGGCGGCTGCATCCGAGCCTTCAGCGGCTTCGCCTTCTCCGCGGCTGCCGCGGCGGCGGCGGCGGGGGCGGCGGCGACGCGAACCATCGGCAGCATCGCTCTCGGCAGCTTCATCTGCTTCAGGCGTCTCCAGGCCTTCCTGACTATCGGCAGCTTCAGTCTTCTGGACTTCGGGAACTGCAGCTTCCGGAGCTTCAGCAGTGGGCGCTTCGGGCGCTTCGGATGTTTCGGGCGTTTCCGGAGCGGCCGCTGTTTCAGTCGTTTCATCGGCAGGGCGGCGGCGCTGACGACGGCGGCGGGAGCGGCGCTCTTCATCCTGAGGCTGCTGGGCCGCAGGGGCTTCAGTCTGTACCGCTTCAGTCACCACAGCATCCACATCCTGACTCGGAGCTGCTTCGGCAGCGGCAAGTTCCGGGTCGACGGCAGGCTGCGTCAGGGTGAGTTTTTCCGGCGTGACATCCGTCGACTGCTGCTGAGCCGACTTGCGGCTGCGGCGGCGGTCTTCGCGATCCTGTCGATCGGTACGTTCGACGCGTTCAGTCCGTTCGGTCCGTTCCGTACGTTCAGCGCGTTCTGCACGATCCGGACGCTGGCGGCGCGTACGTTCAGTCCGTTCCGTCTTCTCCGTCTTCTCTGCGGCTTCCTGTCGCTCCAGACGATCCGTGCGTTCGAGTCGTTCTCCGCGAGCAGTGCGGCGGCGGTCTCCGCGTTCCTGACGGTCACCGCGAGCGCCGCGTGCACGGCGCCGTTCGTCGGCTCGGCCGTCACGATCCTTTTTCTGCGAAGACTTATTCGTCTTGGCTGATTTTTCGCTCTGTTCGGCTTTGTTGTCACTCGTGCCGAGGAAGAATCCGATGATGCGCTTAAAGAGCGACTTCTTCGGTTCAACGGGCTGGAGCTGCTTCACGCGGCCGGCATTTGCCTTTTGTTCGGCTTTCTTGCTTTCTGCAGTCTGCACCGGCGCAGGATCGCGTTCAATCAAATTCTTAATGACCGGGACCTGCTTGGGGCGAAGCGGTTTTTCTTCCTGAGACTTCTGTGCATACGGGTCGTCAGCGACCGTCTCAATGGTTTCAGCGAGTTTGAAGCTCGGTTCCTGCACTTCGAGGCGCTCGTCGTCCTGACGGATGCGCTCAATGTGATAGTGCGGCGTTTCCAGGCTGGTATTCGGCACCAGCACGATGGGCACACGGTGCCGTGCTTCGAGTTTGGTGATGTCGTTGCGTTTTTCATTCAAAAGGAATGTCGCAACGTCAACAGGCACCTGAGCACGGACAGAACCCGTGCCTTCCTTCATCGCTTCTTCCTGCAGAATGCGGAGCACTTGAATGGCGCAGGATTCCGTATCTCGAATGACGCCTACGCCGTTGCAGCGCGGGCAGGTGATGTGGCTGCCTTCCGAGAGGGAAGGACGCAGACGCTGACGCGAAAGCTCCATCAGGCCGAAACGGCTGATTTTGGCCGTCTGTACGCGAGCGCGGTCATAGCGGATGGCATCTTTGAGACGCTGCTCCACGGCACGCTGGTTCTTCGCTTCAGCCATGTCGATGAAGTCGATCACGATCAGACCGCCCAGGTCGCGCAGACGCATCTGGCGGGCCACTTCGTCGGCAGCTTCACAATTGGTCTTGAAGGCCGTTTCTTCAATATCCGCGCCGCGGGTTGCACGGGCAGAGTTCACGTCAATGGCGACGAGCGCTTCAGTGTGGTCAATCACAATAGCGCCGCCGGACGGCAGCGGCACCGTGCGGGAATAGGCTGTTTCGATCTGCTGCTCAATCTGAAAGCGTGTGAAGAGCGGGATGTCGTCGCGGTAGCGCTTGACGCGGTCAACCATATCGGGCATGACGTGCGCCATGAACTGACGAGCCTGTTCGTAGATATCGTCTGTATCGACCAGAATTTCGCCGATCTCAGGCTGGAAGTAATCACGAATGGCACGAACAACAAGGTTCGATTCTTCAACAATCAAGAAAGGTGCAGGGTTGGCGCGCTTGCCTTTCTTGCCGTTGATCTGAGCTTCCGGCAGCAGCTTGGTATGACCGTTTTCAGTCGGATATTCGTAGACCGGACGAGCTGCGTCAGTAATGGCTTCCCAGAGTTTGAGCAGATAGTTGAGATCCCACTGAAGCTCTTCGGTCGTGCGGCCGATGCCGGCAGTACGGGCAATGGTCGACATGCCGTTAGGAAGCTTGAGGCGATCCATCGCTTCCCGAAGTTCCTGACGTTCTTCGCCCTCAATGCGGCGGGAGACACCGCCGGCACGCGGGTTGTTCGGCATCAGAACGAGATATCGGCCGGCGAGACTGATGAAGGTCGTAAGCGCAGCGCCTTTATTGCCGCGCTCTTCCTTTTCGACCTGAACGATCAGCTCTTGGCCTTCATGAATCGCTTCCTTAATGGTTGCAAGGCGAACATCCACACCTTCAGCAAAGTAGCTCCGGGAGATCTCCTTGAACGGAAGGAAGCCGTGGCGTTCTTCGCCGTAATCGATGAAACACGCTTCAAGCGAGGGCTCGATACGGGTTACAACGCCCATGTAAATGTTGGACTTGCGGGCTTCTCGGCCGGCAGTTTCAATATCGATGTCGATGAGCTTCTGGCCATCGACGATGCCAACGCGGGTTTCTTCCGGATGCGTGGCGTTAAAAAGCATGCGCTTCATGAGGTGCAAACTCCCTGCGGTGAGCTGGAGCCGTGGTCCTCGAAGTCTTCGCTGCGACCAGAGCCGCAAAGACGTTTTCCGCTTCTCGTTCAGGGACCTAATGAAGGCGTGCCTGCCGGAGGAGCGTGTTCGCGAAGCGCTTCATCTTCTGGGGAGTTCAATGGCACTGAAATGCGCCATTGAAGAGGCTGAGCGAGTTTGAAGCTTTCGCTCGGCCCGCAGTACTCTCCAAATGAGGAGCACACTGCGCCGCCGTCCGGCAGATGTGCTGCACACTTCGCTCATCAAGGTTAGACGAGCAGGTGCTTTGGGGAGAGTCACGGCTTAGCGCAGAAAGACCGTCAAGCCGCATGGTTTGAAGCTTGTCGGTTCCGGCGCAAAGGGCTCAATCCCTCACGGTCTGCCGGCAGTCAACTTTTAGTCCGTCCGCTCCCTGACGATTCGCGGGAACGCCTTCAGCCGCGCTGCAGCGGGAGTCGAATCAAGCGTCTCCTTATGGCTGCGCGCCTTTAAGCACTTCATTTCGGCGGATGAGTGTTCATACAGAGTGAGTTTCTGATCTCTGGACACTTCTATTTCAACCCGTCGGCTGACGACGGGAAGTCTTGAGGCCCAGTGAAAGCACTTTGGAAATCATTAAAGACGGCCATTTGCAGTCAACGTGCATCATCATCCGCAGAAACGCCGCGATGATAATGCGGCATTTACTGCAGAGATCCGCCGCGGAGCTCGACCGCATGGCGTACACACGGGAGCTGCCTATTCGTCGAGCCGTCTCCGTAAGAGAGGGAGCCCGCGAAAGCGGCGGATGCATTCTGCACGCTGCAAAAGGCTGCTTCAGGCGTTTCCGATGCTTTCTCAGAGCTTCAAAATACCGCTCAAGCATCGTTGGGTGCTGAGCGGGAGAAGGCGTGAGACGGAAGTCTTCCTGCTGAACATCTCGCAGTCCTTCCGCGTGAAGCCTCTTACAAGCGCACGTCGCAAGGGGAACGCTCGCAGAGCGATCCGAGGACGGCGGGAGGCGTCATCGCGTCCGAAAGGGAAGCGGATGGCGAACAAAAAACTTTTGCCTTTGCAGCTTCGGTCGATGCGAATCCCGGAGGGTTCTGAATCGGCCTGCAGCTGAAGAACGCCGCCTTCTGCCGCACTGAGGCTGCTGAGGGGTTCATAAACCCTCTGCAGCAGGCTGCGTGCCGGCAGAATGGCGTCGTCCGTTAAATTTTCATCACCCGACGAGCCGATAACCTCAACCCAGCAGAGATTCGGTGCTTCCATAAAGCGTGTCCGAATGCTGAGTTTTGGCTGCCGTCTCGACGGTCCAAATTCAATCCAAACATGAGAAAATTACGTTTTGCGCGCTTTTTTGGAAATGCCCATCGAAAGCGCAGCGACACGTCTCATGTCAATCCACACCGATCGTCTCCTGAGAGTCGTATCGGCGATAAGCGGAAATTATATCGAATGTCAATCAGTCTCATTGGGGAAATCACACCAACACCGTCAGCTGAATTGAAGACGGTGCCTGCTGATCGTGTGTCCTACGTGCTGATCGGCGAGGATGCAGACGGTCAGCGCTTAGACAATTTTTTGTTTCGTATTGCTAAAGGCGTTCCCAAAGGACATGTTTACCGCGTGATTCGTGCCGGGGAAGTGCGCGTCTCCAAAAAGCGCGCCAAAGCCGAAACCAAACTCATGCTGGGCGATGTTGTGCGGATTCCGCCGATGCGCGTTGCGCAAAAACCAGCGGGCACGCCGCCTGCTGCGCCGCTCGCTCAAGGAGTGCTCCCCGTACTTTACGAGGACCGGCATATCCTTATCGTGCTCAAACCCGCCGGCATTGCAGCTCACGGCGGTTCGGGCATTTCATATGGACTGATTGAACGCCTTCGCGCTACCCGTCCTGAAGAGCCGATGCTTGAACTGTGTCATCGCCTCGATAAGGAAACGAGCGGCGCAATTGTGATTGCCAAGACACGCAAAGCACTCGTGCGTATGCACGACCTCATGAAAGAGGGCGGCGTCGAAAAACATTACAAACTGTTGGTAAAAGGCGATTGGGTAAACGAACGCCAGCATGTGAAGGTGCCGCTAGAGCGCTATCTTCTTCCTTCAGGAGAGCGCAGAGTGCGCGCTTCGTCTGAAGGAATGTCGGCGCATACGATTTTTACGGTGCTCGAGCGTTTTGGTTCTGTGACTTATCTTGATGCCGAATTGAAAACCGGACGGACGCACCAGATTCGCGTGCATGCGCTTTCTCAGGGCTTTCCGCTCGTCGGAGACGACAAGTACGGCGACTTTGCCTTCAACCGCGAATGTACGCACGGGCTGTTGGGGGCGCCGCTTAAACGCATGTTTCTGCATGCCTGGAAGCTCCGGTTTGCACATCCTGTCACCGGGGAGCCGGTGGATATTACTGCACCGCTCCCAGAAGAACTCTCGGCCGTAATTTCGGCGCTTGACTCTAAAAAGGCCGCTCAATGACGCAGACTCAGCAAATTAAGACTTTTCATCCGAAACTCGTCGTGTTCGATTGGGACGGTACGATTCTCGATACCACTGCGGCCATTGCTTTGAGCATTCAGTACGCCTGTGAAAAGATTGGCCTTCCAGTGCCCTCAACAAGTCTGGCGAAATCCGTTATCGGTCTCGGTTGGCGGGATGCAATACGAATCGTTGCTCCGACCTGCCCGGAAGAGGATTATTCGACTTTTGGGAGCTTTTACACTGAGCGCTATAGACCGGCTGAGACCGAAGTCCATCTTTTCCCGGGTATTGTTGAACTGCTGCAAAAATTAAAAAATTCCGGGATTGAGCTTGCTGTGGCTACAGGCAAGAGCCGCCGCGGTCTCAACCGAGTACTGGCCCAAACGGGACTTGCGGACTGCTTTTCGACTACCGAAACCGTCGATGAGAATCCCTCAAAACCCAACCCGGCAATGCTGGAAGCCATCAGCGTCGCTATGGGACGGTCTGCAGAAGAAATGGTCATGGTGGGCGACACAACGCATGACATTTATATGGCGCATGCTTTCGGTTGTCCATGCATTGCCGTGAGCTACGGTGCAATGACGACGAAGATGCTCGAACCGGCTCAGCCGGATGCTGTCTGTGCGAGTGTGGCCGAACTTGCTCAAAGTTTGGGCATGTGATGAAACCATTTGAGCGGCACTCCTCACTCATAACTTGGGCTGCGGCAAATGTTTTGATGCCTGCGGATCACAACATGCTTTCTTAATCCATACCTTAGGTATGGATTACTACTCTCGCGTGAGGGTAGTGCGTTTTTTTGCCTTCTTCGACAATCCCTTTATTCCTAAAGGAGTTGTGCCTGACAACGGGCATAGGAGAAGGAAAATGAAGCAAGTATGGAAGTTCACAGCGGCAGCTGCGGCAGTTTTATGTTTTGCTGGCGGTGTGCTTGCTGCAGATCGCGTAATGGATGCCGATATCGTCATTGTTGGGGCTGGAGCGGGAGGCATGACCGCTGGAGCCGCTGCCGTTGATAACGGTCTGAAGACGATTGTGCTCGAAAAAAATGCTGTTGTCGGCGGCGGCGGCAACTACATGGAAGGCACTTTTGCTGTTGGGTCGACGCTGCAGAAAGCGGACAATATTGGCATTAATCCAGAGCGTCAATTCAAACGGGTGATGGACTTCCATCATTGGCGCATAAATGCCAAGGCACTCAACCACTGGCTGAAACAGACCGGCCCAACGATGGATTGGCTTGCCGATCACAATATCCACTTCGAAGCGGTGAAGACGGCTTTTATTGATGGTACGCGTACTTGGCACATGTATAAAGGCGGCCATGGCACTGTACTGATTCAAGAATTCACGAAGCAGATTAAGGAAAAAGGCGGGCAAATACTGACTTCAACCCCCGCAACTGAGCTCATTATCGATAACGGCATCATTAAAGGCGTTCGTGCACGTACAGCTGACGGAAGCACACTGACGATTAATGCCTCCGCAACGATCATTGCCACCGGCGGGTTTTCCGGCAATAAGGAAATGGTGCAGAAATATTTGCCTTACGCCGGCTATGAAAGTGCCGGATCACCAGGACGCACCGGCGACGGCGTCAAGATGCTCGAGAGCGCTGGTGCAAAGCTCGTCAACATGAATGTATGCATGCAGGCTGGTCTGTGGCTCAAAGATGTTCCGACAGATTTGCAGTTCGGCAAGGACGGAGTGACCAATGCTCATTACGTACGATTGCTTGCAGCGCTCTTCCAGCCGTACCTCAAAACATCATTGCGCGGAGATCGAGTTGCTGATGAAACGCTTCCGCTGGAATACATCTCCAATGCTTATGAAGAAGTCGGAGGAGAAGGCTTTGCGGTTTTTGACAATGCCACTCGGGAAGAGATGATTAATGAGGGACTGGTGCGCGGCTATTTCGGCATGGTGACTCCAGGAACGAAATTCTCGAATTTTGATGAGCTTTTCGCTCGGGGCGAAAAAGACGGGTTCTGTTTTAAGGCAGCTACGCTCGAAGAGCTTGCTGCGAAGACTGGCATGGATCCTCAACGCCTCACGGCTACAGCTTCGCGCATGAACGAACTGGTAAAACTCGGCAAGGACGAGGACTTTTATAAAGATGCGCAGTGGCTGCGTGAAGTCAAGACAGGACCTTTCTACGCCATTAAAGGCAGCCTTCGCATGTATGCCACGACGGGCGGTGCAAGTGTTAATGAGAACTTTCAGCCGCTCAATGCTGATGGTGAGCCGATCCCAGGCATCTATGCCATTGGTCAGGATGCAGGGGGACTTTATTCCGACTCATACGATATGCACATTGCTGAAGGCACAGCTTCATCGTGGGCCATTAACGGCGGAAAACTCGCTGTTGAGCATTTCGTGAAGACGCGCAAATAAATCACAATAAGGCGTGCTCCGGCGCCCCTTAGCAGTCTCAATGACAAGCGGTTGGTTGGATCGTTTCCAATCAGCCGCTTTTGCAGTTATTGTGAGGTGATGACCCCACGCTTTGCTGAGCAAGGTCACCAAAGCACTTTTTTGTGAATACATATCTCAGATTTTCCGTTGTTATGTCTTCCCTTAACTTGCTGCCGGTTTGTCCTTGGTTTGTACCGGCCGCACCAGCATCACTGCGGCTCGGTG
>ENA-ORVC01001673-ORVC01001673.1-human-gut-metagenome-genome-assembly--contig:-NODE-1673-length-17456-cov-20.316419_pt1 | contig 17456 bp, 13 predicted proteins | sample MGYA00242092_ERZ509234 | MGnify/ENA primary metagenome ERZ509234 (study PRJEB26280, sample SAMEA2338800) | human gut metagenome | biome: human gut; feature: human-associated habitat; material: faeces... | reverse complement strand
TTGATGCGAACCGCATAGACATAAGGGGCAACGTGAATGATGCCCATTATATCTACGAGAGAGCGATGGCTGCTGCCGCCAAGGTTGGGCAACAGCGTGGATGGAAAGATGCCCAAGAGGTAAGCCGTCAAAATAAGGAAGCGATAACCAATGATTGTCTTTCCGTTTTGGCTAAGATGCCGTACTTTGATTGGGGACTATACACAAAATGCCTCACGCAAATGGGATATGATGTCAAACTGCAATCCGACAATAAAGGACAAGTGCGTGGATATGCCATCAAGCGTGGTAACTCCATTTATAAGTCCTCGGAACTTGGCAAAGGTCGCTGTCTGATGCCCTCAAAGATTGAATGCACATGGGCTAAACTGCATCATCAAGAATTGGAGAAATCAGTTTCAACTCCAACAAAGAATAGCCAACAGCCAAAGATTATGACTGTGCCCAATCCCTTACCCACTGTGGACAACATTCCAAAGATATGTCACTTCGACTTTTATACGGACGAGTTTCATCATTACCCTGTTGATATTGCTCAGAATTGTCGGGATGTCATCGACAAGAATATAGCCTTGGATGGCGACAATGTGTTTGCCAAGATTGGCGATGTACAGAAGACCGCCATTCTTCTCTTTGCTGAATACATTGATGCAGCCACAACCATTGCCGCCCAGTCAGGCGGTGGCGGAGGTGGTGTAACCTCTGGTTGGGGACGTGACAAGGACGAGGATGAACTGTCTTGGGCGCATCGTTGCGCTATGATGGCTAATCGCCTGTGCAGACCTCGCAAGAAGCAAGGATATGGTAGATAACCGAATGTTTAACCAACAACATTGACATTATGCCAATAGGTAAAAGTAAAATCTCAGATATGGATTTCGGTTCTTTCGAGAACTCGATTGACAAGAATATCGAAACGGATAAGGCTTCGGACAAGTTTGACCAACAACTGCGAGCCTACAAGGATGCTGGCAATAGCTTGACTTCAGCAAAATCAGAACTTGAAAAGGCTGCATCTTCTTTACTGGAAGTAAAGGATAACTTGAATAAAGCCACCGATAAAGCGGACGCTGTTACAAAAGCCATTGATAGCTTTATTGCCAAAGTGAGAGATATAAAATTCAAGGCTAAAGTTGATGATGCCGACATTGAAAAACTGACAGATGACAGAAAGAAACTCATTGGCGATGAGTCCAAACTTCTTGAAGACCACCGAAAGGAAAACAAAGAAATCCTCACTCGCCATTTATATGATATGTCAAATATGATGTCAAGGAATGAAGGAGTTTGGTTGTCGAATGGTTGGGTAAAGACTTTGCTTTGGATTTTCTTGCCGTGTTTCCTTTATATGGTCATTTCGATTGTTTATCTTGTCGCATCATACATAGACAAGTAAGCTGAGGATGGGGTGATGTGGAGTCACCTCATCCTTTTGACTTTTATAGCCTATACTACGTTTCTTCCCTATTTTCCAAGAGACTTGAACATCTTGGTGATGCACTTTTTCTTCTGTTCCATGTTCGGGTGAACATAGAGATTGAGGGTTGTTGTAATATTGGCATGACCGAGCAGTACGCTTACGGTCTTGTAGTCGCAGTTGCTCTCAATGCAGCGCGTAGCAAAACTGTGGCGTAGTCCGTGGTATTTCAACCGAGGAATGTCGAGTCGTTTCATCAAGCGATGATAGTAGTTGCGGTAAGTGCGTGGCTCTGTAGGCTTTTCCTCATTAGTCAGTACATAGAAGTCTGCATTGACTACCTTTTTTAGTGGCTTCACCATAGCTAAAAGTTCCTTGTTCATAGGTATCTCACGGTATGAGTTTTTGGTCTTTGGCGTGTTTGTAATCAACTCTGTGTGCTTGTGTTCATCATCCACAATGTAGATACGCTCAATGGTACGATTCACGGTGATAGTACCATTGTAGGTGTTGATGTCCGACCACTTCAAGCCGCAAATCTCGCCGATGCGCAATCCAGTGGTTAAACTGATGTATATGCCAAGGTTGCGGAACGTGAAGTTTTGCTTGATAAAATCGAGTATCTTTTTATGGTGTGTCACCGTAAGCACTTCAATTTCTTTGTTCGCCTCTGCCGTGGGGTACTTGATGTCCCACTCGCAATAGTTAATCCACTCGTTCTTCACTCCAAACTTCATCACCATTTTCAAGACAATAAGGATGTCCTTCACCGTCTTAATGCTTAGACCGCCATTCAGTTTCTTCAAAACGAACTCCTGCACAAGTTTCTCACTCAGAGCCTCACAATCGCCAAATGATGGCAGAATGTGGTTCTCCAAAACTAACACATAAGCAGCGTATGTGGACTGCTTAACGTAGCGTTGCTTGTCTATTTTCCAAGCCAACGCAATTTCTCTAATTGTTTTTGTTGTCATTGTAATCCTTAATTTTGATGGTGTACATAATAATTAGAGAAAATTGACCTCTGATGTCCCAAATCTCAGATTCCCGGAGTTTCAGGGGGAGTGGGTAACGTATAAGATTAAAGATGTCCTAAGTATCGGCAATGGACGTGATTATAAGCATTTGAACAATGGAGAAATTCCGGTTTTTGGAACTGGAGGGTACATGACATCTGTAGACGAATGTCTATATGATGGAGAAACGACATTTATAGGTAGAAAGGGTAGTATAAACAAACCATTTTACTACAATGGCAAATTTTGGACAGTTGACACACTTTTCTATACGCATAGTTTTAATGGCATTACACCGAAATTTACATATTGCCTATTTCAAACTATAAATTGGTTGAAATACAATGAAGCATCAGGAGTACCAAGCCTTTCAAAAGATACAATAGAAAAAATAAAAATCAATATCCCTGGGCTTGAAGAACAGAATAAAATTGCGAAACTAATGTTCGCATTAGACGAGCGCATAGCGACCCAAAACAAAATCATTGACAAGTTGCAGTCCCTAATCAAGGGACTAAATGACTCTTTGTATGCTCAATATGGAGGTAAGGTTTTGACCTCATTTGCAAAACTCGGCACTTCATATTCAGGACTGTCTGGGAAGTCTGCACAAGACTTTGGCTCGGGTAAGCCTTTCATAACTTATCTGAATGTGTATTCAAACAATGTTATCAATGAAAATGAATTCCAATATGTGGCAATCAAAGATGATGAGAAACAGAATGTTGCTGAATACGGTGATGTTTTATTCACGTTATCCTCGGAAACACCAAGAGAAGTTGGTATAGGTTCAGTGTATCTTGGCAAAGAAAAAGTGTATCTGAATAGTTTTTGCTTTGGCATTCACATCACAAATATGGAAGTAGCTTTTCCTCCATATCTGTCTTACTACGTTTCTTCAACAGCATTTCGCAAGTTCATCTATCCCTATGCACAGGGAAGTACGAGGTTCAACCTTTGTAAGGCTGATTTTGAGAAGGCAAGTATTAAACTACCAACCTTAGAAAATCAAAAGCGAATATACTCTATTCTGAGTCATATCGATAATAAAATCATAACAGAAAGACAAATGCTTGATCTATATAATTCTCAAAAGCAGTATCTGCTTCGCCAAATGTTCATATAAACATCTGGCGGAGCAAGTATTTCTTCTGCATACTTAAGCTTGTTAGAATGTTCTTTTCCACCAATAGTTTGCTATCTATTGCAGATAACGACTGAGCATATTGGAGTTGTTCTATATATGATGGGCAAAAAAACTTGGCTTTGCCATAATCCTTGAAATATATGTGAGGTATAGCCATACCTGTCTTATAAGGTTTAAAGTTGAATACTTTCAGCAGATAGTAAAGGTATTGGAGTGAATAGCCTTCTTTTGCTTGTAATGTATTCAAAGTTCCTGTTGCAGAACATTTGCCTGTAACGTAGGAAACGGTCCCTACACCAGAACCATCTTTGATAATATAAACGGCTTCACCCTCTGTATTATAATTATCGAGGTAGCCAACGATGCCATTTGCTCCATAAACTGGATATGCACCATGTTCACAAACATCACTTTCTTGTAAGGGGGAAGAACTGCATTCTACGCACTCTGACAAATGAACATTGGTCTTGTTGCTGTGAACTATCTTCTGTGCAATTCCCTTGATTAGGGACTGCAACTTGTCAATGATTTTGTTTTGGGTGGCGATACGCTCGTCAAGAAATGACAACAATCTTGTTAACTTATTCTGTTCTTGAACAGTTCCAAGTGAAACTTTAACCTTTTTAAGCATACCACCTGTAATCAATGGTTGTCCAGAACCAAAAATCAATCGATTCAAATTAAAATGCTGAAGAAAGAAAAATAGATATTGAGCATCAACCTCTTTGGGCTTTATTATCAAAGTGTTATCTGTTATGCCACATAGCTCATTTATTATTTGAAGAGAACCTGCATTTGCTCCAACGCGAGCGACAAGCACTAAATTCCCTTCATAACAAGCTTCATCAGTTTTGCCAATTATGCCAGTTGAGCCATATAGATTGTATTTTCCATTTGGAGAATGACTTTTGCATCTTCCTGAAGATATGTTTTCTGTTATATCCTCAATCCTATATTCTTCCCATTCCCCCTGAAACTCCGGGAATCTGAGATTTGGGACATTAAGGACTTTCCGTCCTTGATTTTTCTCATGCTCGGCAGAGTTCAAGCAAGCTTGACTCTGCTCTCGCTCACTCGAAAAATTGAGTTCCTTATGTTCGTTATTTATTGTCGTTATCATTTTTAATCTTTAATTTAAGTCACCAATCATGGCTCAGTTACATGCTTTATGCTCCATTATAAAGGGGTTTGAGCTAACTTTGATGCTTTTCTGAGCCTTTCAGCTACATGATTTTCATGCTTCACCGTATGAATGGCAAATCACAAAAGCACTGCTAAAATTACTTATCTTTTGTAGTTTCCTCTGTTTCCTTTTCTATTTTTTCTTCCAATTCTTTGATAGACGGTATAGTACCCTCCACCTTTTTAGGATACAACTTTGAAAGTTCATACTCGGAAATTCCGATAGGCTGGCTACTACCTTCTAAAGCATACTGGGCAATTGTGTTGCTCTTTTGCTTACAAATGAGTAATCCTATGGTCGGGTTATCTCTACCTTCTTGACGCAAAAGGTGATTGCAAGCTACTACATATCCACTTAGTTGCCCTGCATCAGGAAAATCAAATTCGCCAATTTTCACTTCTACCACAACATAGCAAGATAACTTCAAATTGTAGAAAAGCAAATCGATGAACTTCTCCTTTTCGTCTATTTGCAAGCGGTATTCCTTACCTACATACGCAAACCCTGTACCCAATTCCAGCAGGAATTTCGTGATGTTAGCCAGTAAAGCTTCTTTCAATTTGCGCTCATTGTATTTACCACGAACACCTGTAAAAGAGAAATCATAGGGGTCTTTTGTTATCTCTTGAGCAAGGTCGCTATTCGTATCGGGCAAAGTTTTCTTGAAATTTGTCAATGCCTTTCCACTTCTTTCATAGAAGTCTGTTCCAAGGAAATTCAACAGCATAGAACGACTCCAACCGTTTTCCATTGTTTGGCGAACATAGAACAATGCTTTATGAGCATCCTCCGAACACTTGTCAATGATGTAACGATGATGTCCCCAAGGTATAGAGAATAGGATAGTGTGCAAATCTTCCACAAGTTGTGGAAGATTTGTATTCTCTGATTTTTCCACAGCTTGTGGAAGACTTTTTTCAAGCGGCGAGTACAAGCAATAAAATCGTTTGGCATAGCGGACGGATGTTTCAGAAAGTCCGTCAGCATCAGGTAGTTTATGTCTTAAATCACGACTCAGAGCCGCATAAAAGCCACTACCATATTTGTTAGACGCTTCTTTTGTCTCAATATCCAGCCCCAACTCCCAATAAAAGCGCAACATTTCAGTATTCACCTTTACTGCTGCTCTTATTTGACTTTTTCGATAACGCTTGCATAGCTCTTCAACCCACTGCAGGTAATCCTTATCCAATATGTTTATTGATTCACTCATTGCTTATTCCTCTTAATTCAAAAATTACACAAAATTGACAGAATTGCTATTCAACCAATCCCAACTCTTTCAGATACCCTTCAATCTCCTTGTCAAGATCGGCACGTTTTGCTTCCAGTTCCTTGATTTCCTTCATGACTGCATGAATGTCGATAGGTTCTTCTTCCTCGAAAGTATCAACGTAACGAGGAATGTTGAGATTGTAGTCGTTCTCAGCCACTTCTTGCAGTGTGGCAAGATGGCTATACTTTTCTATCTCCTTGCGCTCACAATAGGTATCAACAATCTTCTTGATATGCTGCGGACGGAGTTTGTTCTGGGTCTTGACCTTTTCAAACTCCTTGCTGGCATCAATAAACAGAATGTTGTCATCCTCCTTACGACATTTCTTGAACACCAAGATACAGGTTGGAATGCTTGTGCCATAGAAGATATTGGCAGGAAGTCCGATGATGGCATCCACATAGTTCTTCTTCTCTATGAGGAAACGGCGGATAACACCCTCTGCATAACCACGGAACAACACACCATGTGGAGCTACACAAGCCATTGTGCCACCCTCATTGAGGTGGTAAATCATGTGGAGAATAAAGGCATAGTCAGCTGTCTTGCGTGGTGCCAAGCGTCCAGCCTTGCTGAAACGGTCATCGTTATTGAACTTATCGGCAGCACTCCATTCAGCAGAGAAAGGAGGATTTGCTACCACAGCGTCAAACTGTGTATCGCCAAAAGCATCCGCTTCAAGTGTGTCACCATTCTCAATGCGGAAATTGCTAAACTTAATACCATGCAATAGCATATTCATACGAGCCAAGTTGTAGGTTGTAGGGTTCTTCTCCTGTCCGAAAATCTCGTTTGCATGACCGATGCTTGCAGCACGGAGCAACAGCGAACCACTACCACAAGTAGGGTCATAGACATTGCGCAGACGAGCGTGACCGATGGTTACGATCTCTGCCAAAATACGACTCACTTCCTGAGGAGTGTAGAACTCACCAGCTTTTTTGCCTGCACCTGCGGCAAATTGGCTAATCATATACTCGTAGGCATCACCGAGAATATCAATCTCTTGCGATGCTTCCACACCAAAGTCAATATCATCAAGTGCAAGAAGAACATTGCTGACCAAAGTGTTCTTGTCATCGGCAGTCTTGCCCAACTTGGGTGAAGCAAGGTCAATGTCAGAGAATAGGCCGCCAAAGTCCTCTTCGCTGTCCTGTCCGAGGGTACTGTCCTCAATACGCTTCAATGAGCGTTCGAGCATAGGCAGAATATTCTCCTTTTTCTTAATGCTCTCAATGACAGACGAGAACAGAAAGTTTGGCTCAATGAAGTAGCCGATATTCTCCAGACATTCGGTCTTGACAACCTCCTGAAGTTCTTCTATATCTTCGTCTTTCTCCATTGCCCACAGTTCTTTAAACGTAACTTCATCATCTACCAATGCATCATTAGCGTGTTTTTCTATCTTCTCCGACAAATACTTGTAGAAGATAAAGCCAAGGGTGAAATACATGAAGTCACTGGCAGACATATTGCCACGCAGCTTATTAGCAACTTCCCAAAGTTGGTCACGGAGTTTCTGTTGTAATTCTTCGCTCATATCGTTATTTCTTCTTTTCGATTTTTATGGCATCAGCCAATGTAACTTTATTGACGTTTCCATTTGCCGTGAAATATAAATCACGGTATTTCGTATTTGAATGTTCATCAATAGAAATGACAGCATTCCAATAAGAAACTGGGGTAATGTCACTTCCTGGGTCTAAACAAAAGATTTTTTTTATTTTGTTATTTCGGTTTTCATATCCTATTGCTAACAAAGCGTGTCCGTCAACTTTATTATAATCAACCCCTATCATTAACGGTTTGTTGTCATCAATGCATCTTTTTAATGTTTCTATTGTTTCTTGTCGGCTTGCAATATAATTGCAATCGACAATACTTTTTGCAGCAAATTGCAGTCCTTCTTTTATATCATCGGCAAAACCAAGCCCTTTTCTGATAAGTCCATCTTGCCTTTCAAGAAAATTTCTAATAATACGTCCCTTTGAAGAGGAACGCTTAATATTATTTCCTTCTGTCACCTGTTTGTATGTAAATATGCGCAATATAATCAAATACATCATTAGAGAATATACTGCACAAGCACCATCAAGTTCACCTTGTCGCAGATGAACTTTTGAGGTGCCTCCTAATCTTACACCATCAGGCGTAAGTTCTAATGTGTCTATTATTTTAATCATTTTATTCCCAACTGAATGTTTTTATAATAGAACGCAGTCGGTCTAGTATTCTTGTCAATGCCTTACGCTTCTTTATCAGTCCCAAGTGTTTCTCTTTCAATGCCTCTTGTATGATTTCAGGCTGTTCCTTTTGCAAGTAGTCATATTCTGAGAGGTAATGATTGAGTACGGAAGCATCCAAATCTTCATCCTTTGCAAGCGTATTGACTGCATTGTTACGTTCGGAGACGATGTAGTTATTCAACCGTTCTTCAAGGTCGCTTGTACCATCAGCCTTTTGTTTGCGAGCCATGAAATTGTCACGATCATCATCCACATTCTTCTGGATAAATCCGTCAATGAGTTTTGCTTTACTGCGAAGTTCAACATCCTTAATCATTGTGTCGATGATGTGCTTACGCCTTTCTTCGTAGTCCTCGCTATAAGGATTGAGGTCTGCAATCAACTCCAATATATAGGCAACATTAATGATGTCGCTATGCAGAAGTTCCAAGCAGAAATCTATATCTCCTATGCCAGTAGCTGCTTCTTGTTGAGGGTCTGGTTCGCCAACCATGTCGGGATTGTCCTCTGGTACTTGGTATGTCGTTGGTTGCTCTTTGTTTTGCATAACAAACGAATCGTATATATCAAGATACTTGCTGCGGAAGTCCATAAACTGTTGTTCTGTCATTCCGAGGTCGGGAGCATCCTCCTTAAACTCGTCATACACCTGTATTTCAGCGTGCTTCTTGATGATGTCACGGAAAGCGAGAATAAACTGCTTCTTGTCGTTCTCACTTTGCAAATAGTCCACAAAATGAGGTTCGGGATAATGCTTCAAGAAGTCCTTTGTCAATTCTTGATAGTTCTTCTTGACATCATCAAATGGTGGGCGCACAATATCTTCCAGATTATTGCTGTTGCTGAAAAGTTTGATGGACTCGTCCACCTTGCTTTTCAAGTCACGGAAGCAAACCACCTTACCGAAACGCTTCTTCTCGTTCAACACACGGTTGGTACGGCTGAAAGCTTGCAACAAGCCATGGTACTCCATGTTTTTGTCAACATAGAGAGTGTTGAGTTTCTTGCTGTCAAAGCCAGTAAGGAACATACCGACAACCAAGCAGAGGTCAAGAGGCTTCATGTCTGCCTTCTTTTTCTTCATGCGGAGGTTGATGTCATCGTAATACGCACGGAAGTTTTCTGTGGTAAAACTCGTTCCATACATATTATTATAGTCATCCATGATGGCTTGCAGCTCATCTGCCTCGCCTGTGCTTTCGCTCACATAGCCGCCAGTGTTCATACCGGTCTGCTCATCGTCCTGACTACTGTTGGCAGCGTATGTGAAGACTGCTCCAATCCTTATCTTCGGATTGAGGCTCTTAAATATCTTGTAGTAACGGATTAGCATCGGCACTGACTGCACGGCAAACAATGCGTCAAACTCTCCATCGAATGTTGACTTATTGAAATTATTAAGGATGAATTTGGTAATCTCTGTCATGCGGTCTTGGTCGGCATTATCCACATCCTCATTACCGTGGTAATACTCCACAAGGAAACCAAGCACGTTTTCATCGGCAATGGCATCCTTTATCAAGTATTTGTGAAGACAGTTGCCAAAGATTTCCTTTGTGGTATGTCCGTCCACCGCATTCTCAACAAAGATAGGTGTGCCAGTAAAGCCGAATATCTGCGTGTTGTCGAAGAACTTCACGATATTCTTGTGACATTCTCCGAAATGGCTTCGATGACATTCATCGAAGATCATCACGATGCGAGAATGACGTATTTCCTCAATACGACTGCTATACCACTGCTTACTGACAGCGGCATTGAGTTTCTGTATGGTTGTTATGATAATCTTTGAATTGCTGTGCAAACGCTTCACCAACTCGTCTGTGTTGTCGGTGCTGTCAACGGCACCTGGCTCAAAGGCTTCATATTCGGCTTGCGTCTGCGTGTCAAGGTCGTGGCGGTCAACCACAAACATCACCTTATCCACATCGTCTAGCTCCGATACAAGTTGTGCTGCCTTGAAAGAAGTCAAGGTTTTGCCTGCTCCTGTTGTATGCCAGATATAGCCGTTATCATTAGAGTTTTCCACACGGTCGAGAATCTTCTCCACGGCATAGAACTGGTAAGGGCGAAGCACCATCAGACATTTGTCCCCCTCATGCAATACAATGTACTTGCCAATAATCTTGCCCAACGTACACTTGTCGAAGAACACAGTGGCAAACTTCTCCAAGTCGTTGAACGGAACGTTGGCGGCATCAGTCCAGTTGAATGTGAATTTATAGCCACTATTCGGGTTGTTGGCGAAATAGCGAGTGTTCACACCATTAGATATGACAAACAACTGGATGTAATCAAACAATCCATGAAAAGAAGTCTTGTGATAGCGTTGTATCTGGTTGTATGCCTGTTTCAGTTCCACACCTCTGCGCTTCAGTTCTATTTGAACCAAAGGCAGACCATTGATAAGTATCGTCACATCGTAGCGACACTTTTTTCTACCCTCAATCGTGATTTGATTGGAAACTTGAAACTCGTTCTGACACCAGTGAGTGCGGTTCAAGAACTCTACCCATAGGCGTTCACCACTTTCCAGTTCAAGAGGAAAGAGGTCACGCAGTTTCTTTGCCTTTTCAAAGCGAGTGCCACCTTCAAGATAGATAAGTATCTTTTCAAACTCTGAATCTGTAAATTCGGTACGACCCAATTCTTCCAATTTCTTCTTGTTGTGTTTCTCCAACTGTTTCTTGAAATTGACAGACAGGTTCTCCTCCTTTTCAATATGAACATACTCGTAGTTCATCTTTTGAAGAGTATCTATAAGTCCGTTTTCGAGAGCAGCTTCACTTTGTACTGGCATATCTTATCTTTTTTATCGTTACACTTATAAGAACATGGCTATTCATTCATTTGCAGGAAATGAATATCCAAGGCATTCTCTATTTTGCTTATGACTTCAAGCGAAAGGTTCTCACGCCCTTTTAAGATTTTTGAAATGTACTGTTGGGTACAATTCATTTTCTCTGCCAACATCTTTTGAGTCATTCCAAGTTCCTTCATTCTTGCGGACATGATATTGGCTATCATCTGCGAATGGTTAAACCAAGGTTTTTCTTCTTGCCTCATTTGTGCTCCTGTATTTTGAACAGGAGATATTGTTTCCTTTATCATCTTAGACGTATTTCGCTTTGTGCCATTTATATTTGGCTATTGCCATTTCGCCTACAAAGATAACTGATTTTTACGAGAAAACACAACTATAGGGTTGTTTTCCTGCGTAAATAAGACAAAATTATGCAATTGACATACTTTTTGTAGCCTATTATACTTCAAAATGAAATCTACAACTCCAAAAATCGCTTCACTCGTTGTACGGTACTTACCCCTTTACCACACAACTTTGCCACATCCCGAATGGAAAACCCCTTGCGGAGCAGACTTATTACCTCCCTATATTCGGTTTTCATCTGTTCTGCCGTTTTTACAGAGCCTACCTTGTTAAATTTTGCCAATCTCGTATCTATATAGAATCTATACAATCACTTTTCTATCGTTTAGAGCGTATAGTATTGTAGAAATGTCCCTTCCAGAGAAATTTTTCAATTAAGTTTGATTAACCGGAGCGGAAGTGTTGTGATTGCGGGATTTCTGCTCCGGTTTTTTGTCGCTTGGGGCTGTCGCGCAGATTTGTTTGTTCAAGAATGCTGCCGGTTTGCGGGCAGGCTGGAATGGCTTTTCGGCTTTAAATGGGGGAGCGGAGCTTGAATTTGTGGTTTTTTAGGGCAATAGGCAGATAATTCGTGGAATTTGTCTAATTTTGCAACTGAAAAACTGTCCGCAATGGGCGGATAACGAAAACTGGATTCTTATGAAACATATTCTTGCCGTGTATCAGTGGTGTGTGGCTATGCCTATTTTGTTGGTGATGACTATTATCACCGCGTTGCTGACCATCTTTTTCAGTCTGCTCGGAATGAGTAGGCGCGGTGGCTATTATCCTGCGCACTTCTGGGCCAAGCTGTGGTGCATATTGATGTTTGTCAAGGTTGAGGTGAAAGGCCGCGAGAATATCGACCCAAAGACGTCGTATGTGTTTGTGGCAAACCATCAGGGTGCTTACGACATTTATCTTGTATATGGCTATCTGAACCACAACTTCAAGTGGATGATGAAGAAGAGTCTGGAGAAAATTCCGTTTGTTGGCGCAGCCTGCCGCATATCGAAGCATATTATGGTGGACCGTTCGTCGGCGTCGGCGATACAGCAGACCATGGACAGCGCAAAGCGCATTCTGAAGGACGGCATGTCGCTTGTGGTGTTTCCCGAAGGGTCGCGTACGCCTGACGGCGAGATGAAGAAATTCAAGCGTGGCGCGTTCTCACTTGCCACTGAATTCGGGCTTCCGATAGTGCCGCTGACAATCGACGGCTCTTACGATGTGATGCCTAAAAACACATTCCGCATCACTCCGGGAAAAATATCGCTGACAATCCATAAACCAATATATTTTGACAAGGTGGGTGCTGACAACAAGGCTTTGACCGAGGAATTGCTCGAGAAAAGCTATAATGTGATTAAAAGCGGTCTGCCGGGATAAAAGCATGCGTACAAAAAGAATATTTGCGGTGGTTGTGGCGCTGGGTCTTGTGGCTGGCAACGTGTGGCCGCACGACATTGCGTCGGACATCGATGTGGAGACGTCGGCCGAGGTCGTGGCAGAGCAGGAGCCGCAGCCGGCGGTCGCCGATTCGGTGACGATGGCCGCCGACACTGTCAAGAAACAGAATTTCTTTAAAAAGGTTGGAGCTTATTTCAAGCGTTCCAATCATTTCGACCCTTCAAAAAAGATTGACTTTGGTGTGATCGGCGGGCCGTTCTATGCCTCGGCTACCGGTGTCGGTATCGGGTTGGTGGCATCGGGACTTTATCGCATAGACCGCAACGATGTGACGCTGCCGCTGTCAAACGTGTCGATATTCGCCAATGTGGCCACGTCGGGAATGATGGCGCTCGGCGTGAGGGGCAACAATGTGTTTCCTCGCGAACGCTACAAGTTGGACTATACGGTCTATTTCTATACTTTCCCGTCGAAGATATGGGGCGTGGGCTACGATGCCGGCAATATCGACGACAATGAGCGGAATTATTCGCGCATCAAGTTTGAGGCAAAGCCGCGTTTCCTTTGGCGTGTGTTTGACAATGCGTATGTGGGTCCGGTGGCAAACTTCCAGTATGTCAAGATGACCGACCTGAACGATGATGTGATAGGGCTTGTTGGCTCGGCAGAGAAGAATTTTATGGCAGTGGGTGCGGGCGTGTCGCTCAACTATGATTCGCGCGATGTGGTTACGAATGCCTCACGGGGATGGCTTTTCCAGCTTGACCAGCTGTTTATGCCTGCTTTCTTCGGCAACGACGATAAGTATATGGTGACCGACCTTACGGTGGCAACCTACAAAAAGGCGTGGAAGGGGGCGATTATAGCGGGTGAATTCCATTCGCAGCTCAATTTCCAGGATGTGCCGTGGCCAATGATGGCTTGTGTGGGCGGACCTAACCGTATGCGCGGATATTTTGAGGGACGCTACCGCGACAAGTGCATCGTGGAGGCGCAGGTGGAGCTGCGTCAGCACATCCGCCGGCGCAACGGCATAACGGTGTGGGTAGGAGCCGCCAACGTTTTTCCGGAATTTGAGCAGATACGTTGGAAGAAAACATTGCTCAACGGCGGATTCGGCTATCGTTGGGCATTCAAGGAAAATGTGAATGTGCGTCTTGATCTGGGATTTACCAAAAATGGGATTGGCTTTGCGTTCAACATCAACGAGGCGTTTTGATGAAGAATTGTGAATTTGACAATAAAAGCGTAATTTTGCAGAAATATTTGTAACAACACGGATGCTTAAGATAAAGAAACTATATGGTTTTATGCTGCAAGGGTTCCTGCCCTTGTTCATGATGACGTTCTGCATCTGTCTGTTTATCGTGTTGATGCAGTTCCTGTGGCGTTTTATCGACGACCTTGTTGGAAAAGGATTGGAGATATCCGTCATAGCCGAGCTGTTTTTTTATGCCGCGCTCACGATGGTGCCGCTGGCATTGCCTTTGTCGATTCTGCTGGCGTCGCTGATGCTCTTCGGCAATCTCGGCGAACGGTTTGAGCTGACGGCTATGAAGTCGTCGGGCGTGTCGCTGCTGAAGGCAATGCGGCCGTTGATGGTGCTGATAGCCCTTGTGGCTGTCGGCGCGTTCTTTTTTCAGAACGATGTGTTGCCAAAGGCGCAGGTGAAGATGTGGACGCTGGTGTTTTCCGTGCGTCAGAAATCGCCTGAACTCGACATCCCGGAGGGCGTGTTCTACGACCAGATAGACGGCTACAGCGTGTTTGTAAAGCAGAAAAACCGTGAGAATGGACGATTGTACGACTTGATGATCTATGACGTGTCGCAAGGATTCAACAACTCCAGAATAATTCTTTCCGACTCGGGCAAGCTCAGCTTCACTCGCGATAAGCGCCATCTGTTCCTTAAACTATGGAAAGGCGAGCAGTTTGAGAATCTGAGCGACCAGCAGGTGTCGTCGGTGGGCGCGCCATACAGGAGGGAGTCGTTTTCCGACAAGGAGATAATGATTCCTTTTGATGCCAACTTCACGCGAATGAACGACAGCACGATGCGCAAGCAGTATGTGGGCAAAAACATTGCAGAGCTGCGTCAGACAATAGATTCGGTGAAGGTGCGCATCGACAGCGTGGGCAACATATTCGGCAGAGACCTGCAGGAAGTGCAGTATGTGGGCGTCGACAATTTCATCCGCAAGTCGGACGGACACGGCGGCATCCTCAAGCAGCCTGCTCCGGAGGTGAAATTGACCAAGCCTGTTGATGTGGATGCGGTGTTCAACGGCAAGACGTTGGCCGACAAGCAACGCTACATAGCGTTTGCCATCGACCGCGCGCGTCAGATGAAAAATGAGTTTGAGTTTAAAAGTTATACGCTTGCTGAAGACAAGAAGGTGATACGCCGGCATCAGATAGAGATGCACAAGAAATTCACGTTGTCGATAGCCTGCTTGATTTTCTTCTTTATAGGCGCGCCACTGGGTGCCATTATCCGCAAGGGCGGCATCGGTGTGCCTATTGTAATCTCCGTATTGCTCTTTGTGTTCTATTACATCATAGACACGTTCGGCTACAAGCTTGCGCGCGACGGGCGTGTGGACGTTTGGGAAGGCATCTGGGCAAGCACGGCGGTGCTGTTCCCGTTGGGCGTTTTCCTTACGTATAAGGCAGTCAACGACTCTGCGGTGTTTAACGCGGAGGCATACGTGGCATTCTTCCGCCGTCTGGTTGGAAAGACGGAGCTGCGCCGGGTGGAGATGAAGGAGCTGTCGATGGAGGATGTCGTTGCCGACAGGGCGTGTGCCGCGTTGTCGGAGCTGAAGGCGGATGCAGACGCTTTTTATCACCGCAACAGGACGCGGCAGAATTATTTCGCCTATTGGACACGCGGCATGAGCCGGAAGTCGTTGACGCAACTGTCGGACAAACTGGAGGATGTGGTTGGCTATCTGTCCAACTCACGCAACCAGCTGGTTATAAACAAACTTATGGATTTCCCTGTTATAAAATATAACCGACTTGTGCAGCCGTCGGTCTATGGCAAGACGGCGCGGGCGGTGATGATTGTTGTGCCTGTCGGATTCCTTGTCTATATAATAGGTGTCAAGCAGCATCAACGGTTGAGAAGGGATGTAAAGAAAATTTCACAGGTTTGCGATGAACTTACTCAGATAATAAAAGATAACAACCAAGGAGATGAACGATAAAATAAAATTAGACAGCATTGAAGACGCTATTGCGGATTTCAAGGAAGGAAAATTCTTGATAGTGGTAGACGATGAGGATCGTGAGAATGAGGGAGACTTCATTATCGCCGCCGAGAAAATCACGCCTGAAAAGGTGAACTTTATGTTGAAGCATGCACGTGGCGTGCTTTGTGCGCCGATTACGCTTCAGCGTTGCAAGGAACTTGACTTGGACGTGCAGGTGTCGGACAACACGTCGATGCTCGGCACTCCGTTCACTGTCACTGTCGACAAGCTGGAGGGATGCTCCACTGGTGTGTCGGCGCATGACCGTGCCGCAACGATCCGCGCTCTTGCCGATCCAAATGCGAAGCCTGCCGACTTCGGACGTCCTGGACACATCAATCCTCTTTATGCGCAGGACAAGGGTGTGCTTCGCCGCACGGGGCATACGGAGGCGGCTGTCGACCTTGCTCGCCTTGCCGGACTGTATCCTGCCGGCGCGTTGATGGAAATCATGAATGATGACGGCACAATGGCGCGTTTGCCTGAGTTGAAAAAAATATCAGAGGAATTCGGAATAAAGCTGATTTCAATCAACGACTTGGTGGCTTATCGCCTGAAGCAGGAGTCGATTGTGGAAAAAGGCGAAGAAGTGGATATGCCGACGAAGTATGGACATTTCCGACTGATCCCGTTCTTGCAGAAGTCGAATGGGTTGGAGCATATGGCTATTGTAAAGGGCGAATGGGAGAAGGACGAGCCGATTCTCGTGCGTGTGCATTCGTCGTGCGCCACTGGCGACATCCTCGGCTCTTACCGTTGTGATTGTGGAGCGCAACTCCACAAGGCAATGGAGATGATAGAGAAGGAAGGCAAAGGCGTGGTAGTGTATCTTAACCAGGAGGGGCGTGGCATCGGCTTGATGAACAAGATGCGCGCGTACAAACTCCAGGAGAACGGTATGGACACGGTTGAGGCAAATCTTTGTCTCGGATTTAAGGCCGACGAGCGCGACTACGGTGTTGGCGCAAGCATTCTGCATGACCTTGGTGTGTCAAAGATGAGATTGCTCACAAACAATCCGCAAAAAAGAATCGGACTTACGGGGTATGGACTGACGATAGAGGAAAATGTTCCATTGGAAATCGAACCTAATAAATATAATAGATTTTACCTTCACACTAAGAAGGACCGAATGGGACACGACTTGCATAATGTGGACTAAATTCTGGAAATAAAAGGAATCGCTGGCATTCTTGATGAATGACCGGCGATTTTTTTGTCCTTATAACTCGTTGATAAATTGGTGATTGTGAAAAAAGTTGAAAAAAGGGGCAAAAAAAGATGCTGAAAAGTTTGGCGTGAAGGGTAAAAGGCAGTACCTTTGCAACCGCAAAAGCGAAACAGACCGGTGGTCGTGAA
>ENA-ORVC01001669-ORVC01001669.1-human-gut-metagenome-genome-assembly--contig:-NODE-1669-length-17478-cov-2.562934_pt1 | contig 17478 bp, 18 predicted proteins | sample MGYA00242092_ERZ509234 | MGnify/ENA primary metagenome ERZ509234 (study PRJEB26280, sample SAMEA2338800) | human gut metagenome | biome: human gut; feature: human-associated habitat; material: faeces... | reverse complement strand
CGGCAAGACTGGTGACGGGGGAACCGTGTTTTGGCGAAAAAGCGGAAGGGGAAGTGATGACCTCGGCAAAAGTGCTGAGAGGATACAAGGTGATGCCCCTTGCGGAACCGATTCCCTATGAAAATATGGTGATTTATAAGGTCCATCCGAGAGGCTACACGATGCAGAAGACCTCCGGGGTGCGGGCGAAGGGAACGTTTCAGGGACTCGCGGAGAAGATCCCGTACTGGAAAGAACTGGGGATTACCTCGCTGGAACTGATGCCGTCGTATGATTTTGAAGAATATCCGTCAAAAACCGGCGAAAAAGACCGGTATGGGTATGATAAAACGATACGGTATCAGGAAGAAAAACTTAATTACTGGGGATATACGAAAGGAAATTATTTTGCTCCGAAGGCATCTTACTGTAAGAGTAATCAGCCGGAGAAGGAGCTAAAAAGTTTTTTCAGCGCTCTTCATGAGGCTGGCATCGAGTATCTGATGGATTTTTATTTTCCGGTGGAGACGGATCCACAGATGGTGTTGGAAGTGCTGCGGTTCTGGCGGATGGAATACCGGGTGGACGGATTTGTCCTGATGGGTGATGGTGTCTGGATGGAACTTTTGGCAAGAGATTCGGTACTTGCGGATGTGAAACTGATTGGCTGTGGCTATGATATGGGTGGAATCGCAAGAAAACTGGGCGGAAAAAAACGTCTGGCAGCCTGTCACAGCGGATTCCAGAGCGTGATGCGCCGTTTTCTCAGAGGTGATGAGGATCAGGTGAATGGATTCTTATATTATACCAGAGAAAATCCCCAGGATCACGGTGAGGTTCATTATCTGGCAAACCACGATGGTTTTACCCTGGCAGATATGACCAGTTATGATACCCGTCATAATATGGAGAACGGTGAGGAAAACCGGGACGGCAGTGCGTACAATTACAGCTGGAACTGTGGTGTGGAAGGCCCGACAAGAAAAACGTCGATTCTGGAACTTCGAAGAAGACAGATGAGGAATGCCATGCTGCTGTTGTTTTTGTCACAGGGGACTCCGTTGTTATACGGCGGTGACGAACTGGAAAACAGCCAGATGGGTAATAACAATGCATATTGTCAGGACAATGAAATTGGATGGATAGACTGGAAAAAGGGCAGATCTTACAGCCAGTTTACCGGGTTTGTAAAGGATCTGATCCGTTTTCGAAAAGATCATCCGATCCTGCATATGCCACAGGAGCTACGCCCGACCGATTACAAATCCCTGGGCTGGCCGGAAATCTCCTCAAGCCGTACGCTGACATTGATGAGCGACAAGCTGTCGATCCCCAGATCCGTGGCGAGCGTCGCCGTATCTTCGATAACCTCCACCCCGCTCTCTTCCCGCAGGATGGCCAATACCCTTTCCCTGATGGCCTTTGGTACGTCCGCCAAGGCAGCCCCGTCCGGGGTTTGCATTGCGGGCGCGGGCAGTTCCTTCGGCGTGGAACCGAGCAGGAAATGGTATGGTACAGCGAGCGCGGGCGCCATGTCCGCATTGTAGAAGGTTTCCAGCGCCTCGTTGAGCGTGCGCAGCCCATCGGCCTGTCCGGGCAATTCCGGTTCCGATACCGATATCCGCACCCGTCGGCGCGGCATAAAGAATATGCCGTTGAGCAGCAGTTCGAACACGCCCCGGGCCAATCCCTTGAGGATATCCGGAGCCGTACCCCGCGCCCAGCTGAACGAGCTTCCCCAGAGGCCCGTCGTCCTGACGAGTACCAGCCGTACATCCGGAACCAGCCCGCGCAAACTGTATACCCCCCGATTGCCGCCGAGCCGTTCCCGGCCCGTACGGGTAAGCCCCCCGGCTGGATAGAGAAGGACATTCCCGCCCGAGCGCAGGACTCCGGCCACGCGTTCCAACGCCTCATGCACCCCGCTCTCCGCCGTGCGTCCCTCCCGGCGCAGATCCGGTATGGAAATGGTTCCGATCAATCGGGTCAGCGTGCGGATCACCGGCTGTTCGACTTGGCGTTCATCCCCGAGCGGCCTCGGCGCAAAGCCCGCAAGGCTCGTGTAGACAAGCGCTGGGTCGATAAGTGCCGGATGATTGGGCAGGAACAGAATCGGACGCCCATCGTCGCGGGCGCGCACGGCTTCAAGCCCTTCCACCTCTATCGTATAGCGCAGCCGCAACAGCCCGCGGACAAACGCCAGCAGCGCCCGAAAACCGGGACCATGCGCAACCGGGGGCAAGGATGAAGTCGCCGGGACTGGCTCCGAAAACGGTTCTTCAGGGGTTTGATGCCGCCCGAAACCACGCATCACGGCCAGAAACACGCAGGCAACGCCCAAGCTGAGAATGCCGAGGACCACATGCCCGTGCGAGGGCCGCAACAATGACAGGGGCAGATACAGTTGGCCCGCAAGCAGGATGCCGGTGAAAGAAAGGTAGTTGTCGAGCCCGAGGATGCGCCCCTTGTCCGTGGCGGCGGGACGGACTTGGATAAAGCTGGTGATCGGGATGAGGTAGAGCCCGCCGCACGTCCCGGCAAGCGCGTACAGCCCGAACAGCAATGGAAGCCGGAGCGGGGGATCGGCAGCGGCGACGACCGGCACAAGGCACAGCAGGACGCCGATGCCCATGATCGCCGGGACCAGCAGCATGCGCCAGCTTTCGGGCGTGCCTCTGGCGGCGAGCAGCGAGCCCGCGCAGATGCCGACCATCAGGGCTACGGGCAGGAAACTGGTCGCCGTATAGGACAGGCCGAGTTCCGCGCCCCCGAGGTTATTGATTTCGAGCAACAGCAGGGTCGAGAGGAAATAGAAGAACGCTTCCGCCCAGATGACAAGGTGCAGCGGGCCATCCTTGCGGAGAGAGCGCAGGAAGCGGAAGGAATCGATGACCGCCGACCATGGGAAAGGGTTGCGGCTTCCGGCTCCCGGGTACGCGGGAATGAAGGCCGTACTCACAAGCCCCCCGGCCGCGACGGTCACGGCCAATATCGCCACCAGCCAGCGGCCGAAGGGGTAAGCCGTTTCGATCCATGCCTGATCCAGCGCGATCCCGGCGAGGAACACCCCGAACAGGATGGACGCCGTGGTCCCGAGCTTGAACAAGGCGTTGATGCGGGGGACTTGGCCGACGGGAAACAGTTCGGGGATGGAACCGTTGAGCGCCGGGCTGAACAGCGTGGAGCTCAGGCCCATGCAGAAGGTCATGGCGAGCATCCAGTTCCAGTCGAGCGTCACCATGCCCCAGGCTCCCGCCAGCATAGCCGCGAGTTCCAGCGTCTTCGCGCAGATGACGAGGCTTTTCTTGGCGAAACGGTCGGCAAGCCAGCCGCTCCATGCTGAGAAGAGCACGAACGGCAGCGCGAATAGGAACGTCACCTGCGATTGGAACACCGCGTTGCCCGTGGTCACGGCAAGGAGCAGGCCTGCCTGCTTGAAGAAGTTGTCGTTGAAGGTCCCAAGGGCATAGCTGGTCCCGAGGGCAAGCGCCTGATATTTCCGATTCCCGCTGTCGGTACTCATGGAACGACTCCAAAAAGGTGTGTCATTGCGCCGCTTCGGTCGCGGCAAGCAGTTCGTCGGCGTACGTCTTGACCTGCCCAAGCGCATGGACGGCGCAGGCAAGGTTGAGCGTGTACGAAAGAGCCCTCCCGTGCTTGTGCGGGATCAACAATCCCGCCTGCTCCAAGACTTTAAGGTGGTGCACCACCGCCGAACGGCTCAGCGGCAAGATGTCCACGAAGGTTTTCAGCTCGATGGATTCCCCCGGCTCAAAGAGCAGCAGGATCGTTTGCCGTGTCCCATCCCCCAGTGCTGAAAAAACTTCAGCGATGGAGGTCCATTCCTGAGGCAGTCCGTTGAGGTAGTGTGTATTCATAACTAAATAACTAGTTTTTTAGTTATAATAAGTCAAGCATTTTCTTCCTCACGCGCGTTTTTCTCACATATACGCTTGAATGATTGTATTTTTCTCTTTTTATTATATACTATTAGGTGTTTTCTGTTCCAACGGGTGCCTTCCGCTTCCTCTGAATAGGGCTTCACGATGTTCAAGAAACGATTTGTAACGCTATCGACAGAAACGGCGGCACACCGTATAAAAAATCTGGAACGCGATCAAAAAATACTTCAAAAAACGCGCATCCACCCTGCCCTCCTCCGGGCAGGATCGAATATGCAATGAGGCGGTCTGCCATGAAAATAGGATTGGCGCTGGGGAGCGGCTCCGCACGGGGCTGGTCGCATATAGGCATCATTGAAGCACTCGCGGAGCTGGACATCCACCCCGAAATCGTGTGCGGGACGTCCATCGGTTCGATTGTGGGCGCGGCGTACGCCACCGGAAACCTTGGTCGGCTGAAGCAGCGCGTGTGCGCGCTGACCAAACTCAATACGGCGTCGTACTTCAATTTCAGCATGTCCATCGATGGGTTTGTGAATAAGGAAAAACTCCGTGCCTTCTTCGCGGACTGTGTGACCCCGCCGGGCATGCTCATCGAAGATCTGCCCGTGCGCTATGCCTCCGTCGCCACGGAGGTGAGCACCGGCAGGGAATACTGGCTGAAGAAAGGTCCGCTTGAAGAAGCGATCTGGTCTTCCATCTCCCTTCCCGGTTTGTTCCCGCCCGTCTTTTATCATGACCGCTGGCTGTTTGACGGGGGGCTGGTCAATCCCGTGCCTATTTCCGTTTGCCGTGCGCTGGGGGCGGACATCGTCCTCGCCGTCAACCTGAACGGCGAGCTCATCGGGCGGCACTCCGCCAAGAAAAAGCCGAAAGAAAATAAAGAGGGCGAGGGAGATTTCGTGGAACGTATCGCCATGACCATCAGGCAGTACGGCACCACGCTGTTCGGCGAAAACGAATCCCCCGCACACCACCCGCCGAGCGTCTTCGGCACCATCGCCAGTGCCGTGGACATCGTGCAGGACAGGATCACCCGGAGCCGCATGGCAGGCGATCCTCCGGACATTTTTCTGACGCCGAGGCTCGCCCATGTCGGGCTGCTGGAATTCTACAAGGCCGAAGAGGTCATCAACGAAGGGAGAGCGTGCGTCAGCAGGGCGCTCCCGGCGCTTGAAACACTCCTGCATAGGGACTTCGGCCACGCGCACCAAGGCGATTGACATGACGGACGATCCGGGTGAAAGGCAAGGCATGGGACATCCTATCCCGCCATGCAGCAACACCTAGGCCGCCATCTCAAGAGTTCCCCATGCCCACTGTTTTTTCCCATCCCGCACCCGTGCTCGCGTTGGCGGCACTCCTGGGCGGACGGGTTTCCACCCGGATGCTGCTCTTCGGCATCCTGTGCGCCGTTTTGCCGGATGCCGACGTCATCGGCTTCCGGTTCGGCATCAGCTATGCCGACGCGTTCGGGCACCGGGGGTTTTCCCATTCCCTCGCGTTTGCCCTGCTCATGGGCTGTGCCGGCTTCGGAGTGGCCCCGCTGTTCCTGCGCGGTTCACGCCTCATGGGATTCACCGTCGGCCTTCTGGCCGTCTCAAGCCATATCCTGCTGGACGCAATGACCAACGGCGGACTCGGCGTAGCCGCGTTCTGGCCCTTCGACCAAACCCGGTACTTCTGCGACTGGCGCCCTATCCGGGTTTCGCCGTTCGGCCTCAAGGGGCTCCTGTCGCAACGGGGGCTCTCCGTCATGCTCTCAGAATTGCGCTGGGTATGGGCTCCGTGTCTGGCTGTCATAGCCGCCGCCTTGTTTTTCGGGAAGAACCCTATGCGTGCCATCCCCCGGAAATAACGCCTATTCCGTTATGGAGGATCTTCCAAAACGGAGTCACGCCCATAGCCACGATAACTCATGGAACTCTTTCCATAAGGAAGCTCAACGCCATAAAAAAGGGATGCCCCATACGGAGCATCCCCGACCAGCGCCGTGCCGGGACTACCGATAAAACGGGAACACGGCGTTCGCCTTCCCCATACCTGCAGGGAAAGCCTTCTGGCCAAAACAACCCTGAAAACCTCCCAAAACCGTCTTGCCGAGAATACGGTACCGGAGAGGGGCCGGGGTACGAATCATCACAGCGTAAAGCGCGGAGTCTCGGCGGTCAGCTTATGGATGGCCGTCTTGGCTCCAGTGAAGCGGCGGAGCAGCCCGGCGACTTCTTCGGCGGCCTGTTCGGCGGTCGCCAAGGGCAGAGGCGGCATCGCGTCCACATTGATCACCGCATTCGTGGTTTCGGGCATCAATTTGCTGCGGTTGCCGTTCTTCCAGCACCATGCCCGGCAGAACACATCTTTCGTCGCTGTATCATAATAGATGACTTCGCCGGGCTGCGGGTGCTCCAGCATGTCGGGCTGGCCGAGCGGCACATAGTTTTCGGTACCGTCCGCAATGCCGAGGCGCAGATCGCCCTCGATGACGTTCCGGTCGTCGCCCCCGCACGGCAACAAATATTTCAGGCTGATGCAGTTGAAGATCGCCACCAGCGGATTGATGAACGGAAGAGGTTTCCCCGCACGGCAGCGCTTGACGAGGTTGATCACGGACGGCGGGTTCTTCTTGGGTTTGATGCCCATGCCCGAGAAGGCTTCGGCCCATGTTTCCAGCACCGGGACATGCCAGAAATCCTCCAGATCATCACGGCGCACGCCTTCCTCACACTGGGCCAGCAGTTCGGCCAGCTCAGGGATTTCCCGGGTGTTGTCCACGCCCTCGGCAACCACGACCATCCGCGCATATCCCGGAAAACGTTCAAAAACAGCCTGTTCGATCTCATACAGCATGACGCTACCTCGGTAACGGCTTCCGCAGACGCGAAGGCCCGAAATAGGTGGTGGCCCACGTCAGGGCCAGGACAAAAACCGCCGCAAAAATGCTCGACGCGATGTTCCAAGGCCAAGGGGCGGACAAGGACAGGCGCATGATCAGCGTCCCGATCACGAAGCCGGAGTTGCGGAACACGGCGTGAAAATCCGGCATGAACCGCTGCGAAATGAGCACCAGCGCGATGTCCGCGAAGATCAGGATGGTGTAGATGGTTTCAAAGAAGTCAGCGTCATTGCCGGTCTGCACGAACAATATCAAATCCCGGACGGCGATGCCTACGAAGAGCAGGAACAGCACGAGCGAGATGAGCTTCTTCGACATGACGTACCGCATCTGTTCTTCTGGATTAGTTATATAATTCTGATGGGTACGGAGCTGATAATAAAAACCGAGGCAAATGAAGATGATCAGCGCGCCCAGCCCCGCAGAGGCGATGTGCACCACCGGCTCGATGCCTGACGTGAGGCTGACCGGCTCGGGGAGCTTGGATAATTCTTTAAAGGCGTCCCGGAGCAGGATGAGGGCCATGACTTCAAACTGCTTGCCGAGCGATTTGGAAAGCGATCCGGAAATGGTCAGGATAAGCTCCATCACCTCCATGCCGAGGATAAGCGTGAAAGCCAGATGGATCGCCTGAAAGTGGCTTATGGGCGTAATATGCTCCAGCCACGGAGGTAGTACCCCCTGCCGGTTGGCCTCGATACCCAGAAGCCCCGCAAGATAAATGAAGAAGATCAGGGTAGCGAACGCACGCTGCGTACGCCTGTGATCCCATAACTGATGGACAGCATCAAACAGATGGGTAATCGGTTCGCATTTCTCTATCACGGTTCACGCCTTCATTCCGGTCGGTTGTCGGAAGGGAATCACGGCTCGTCATCCGGGCCTCCCTCGCTGCACGGCGGCTCATAGCCGGCCTGCTCCGGCATTCCGGGCAGAACGCCCGGCAAGCCCGTCCTCTTGTTCCCACTCCCTCACAAGCGGAACCCCTCTTTTCCGGCGTATGTCTCCGCATGGGCGGCACCTCCCTCGACCGGAATTTGCTCTACAAACGCTCTATCCAGGCAACAAGGGAATACATTCGCACAGGCTCCCTAGCCCACAGCTCTTCCCTTGTCAATCAGGAATCATTTTTAGTTTCTAATCCGGCGCTACTTTGGTTCTATACTGATCCCATTGTAAAGAAGGGATACTTCTCTTCAACAGGGTGGAGAGCCCGACTCTCATATGTCTTTTGATACAAGTCAATACATACTGTATCGCCGACGAGCCCCTACCGCCCCTCGGCACTGCAACCGGACATGGTTCGAACGTATGGCCAACGTCCAACAGCCACCGGATTTCTTTCCAAGCTCCCGCGTATCCGCGAGATCAGGAATCCACACGGCAAACGCATCGGCACCGATATGCTTATCATTCCAAATTCTGAATAGAAACCATTGATGAACACTCTCCATATCTTGTAAAGGATAATTTTTTTACCGCGTTGAACAAAAAAGGGAAGGCCGAAGCCTTCCCTTCAGGGCAGAGGGACATCCGTTTACTTGTAGGAGAGTATGGGCTTCTTGATAAGCTTCAGGAACTTGTCCGTGGCGTAGGAGCCGTCTTCCACCCTCTTCAGTTCATCCTTGTTGATGCTGCCGATTTCGGCGAAGAATCTGGCCATTTCGCTCTGCGCGTACTGGGCCTTGCTCTGACCCTTGGAGGCGTCGAACATGGCGAGCTGCTCGTCCAGATTGAAGACCGGGTGCGTCTGAAGATCGAGCAGTGCCAGATCGGCGGGGTAGTCCCTGCCCGCCCATTCAAGGAAGAAGCGGCGGTATTCAGGGACAAGGGACTCCAGCGGCTCGTTCTGCAGCATATTCATGGCCCGCATATACACGGAGAGGAAACGCGCGGTCACCTCAGGGTTCGCATCCGCATACTTGCGGTCGGCCACGATCACGCAAGGGCTGCTACGCCCACACAGCTTGGGGTTGGCGACAAGCTTCCAGCCTTTGGCCTCGCCCACATACGCATGGGGGGCCCAGAGACATACGCCGTCCCCGATGCCGTCTTCGTAAGCGCTGAGGGCCTGCGCCTGATCCATATTCTTGAGCACGATGTCTTTTTCAGTGAGCCCGAGAACACGTAGCCATACGCTGAGCGCATAGTGGGCGGACGAGACGGTGGTGGTCAGGAAGGTCTTGCCCTTCACGGTTTCAGGGCTGCCGAGAACCTCCGGATAATCCTTGTTCCACCCTTTCACCTTGGCGATGGGGCTGTCGGGCCGGACGAGGACGCGGTTGATGAGGAATTCCTCATCGGCATTGGCAATGACATACGTGTTGTAACGGAGAGCCCCCATCATGGCGGGCACCGCGCCGATGGCGGCGTATTGCCATTCTCCAGAGGGGAGCGCGTTCAGAATCGCCATCCCGGACGTGAAATACAGGATTTCAAGATCCAGCCCGGCTTCCTTATCCCAACCTTTTTCCTTGGCGTACCAAATGGGGAACGCTTCGAATTCATCCATCCACGCGGTACGGACCTTGGTCAGGGGAGCGGAAAAGGCCGGCGCGCTTATGGCAAGGCAGAGCAACAGGGCGATACAGCAACTGAAAAACTTTCTGAGGCGCATACGTTTCTCCTGATGAAAAAAATTCTGGTGAACGCGACTCGTGCCGCCAGTTCGGAAGAGGCCACCTCCTTTGTGAGCGTTCCCGGCCCGAATTCCCGTCCATAGCCACATGGCATAGCGGGCATAAGGAATCGCAATTAAATATTTTAATTTTATTTCAATATGTTATTTGATTACGGCAAAAAACGATCCTGATATTTATATATTTTTAGTGAAATATTTTAAAATAAAAATTATCTAAGAGATGTTTCGTTGTTTTTAAATTTTTATTAAAAAAAACAATATATTATTAGCGATCAATAAAAAATTAAAAACACAAGAACAGCATTTGCACAACAGTACTTTTATTTTTAGTATCATTGTGTAATTTAATATGAATTGTTTTATTTGGATGTATCAGATAGCTGGCTTGTTTGTCTATTGATATATGAGATAAAACCTTTGCGAGGACTTTGAACGAACCATCTATTTCACGTATCTATATTAAATAATATACAAAATTTTTCTTTCCGTGCCTTTCTTCTGTATCGAAAAAAACTCTCCGTAACATACTTTCATTTCTCAGAAATATGTCTTTAATAACTCAATACACTTTCATTATCAGATGATTACATAGAAAAGCCTCTCTACTCATCAAAAAACTTTTCCCTTCCTAAAAAAGCTCTTCTTTCACAAGAAAACGATTACAACCATTCGGCCCTCCCTTTTGCCCACAAAAAAAAGCAGCCTCGAAAGGCTCCCTTTTTTATGGAAAGGATTTTACTGGCATAACTTATTAATAATATTGTTTTTAAGTGTCATTTTCCGCACCATTTTGTACCCAATTGGTGCAAGCGGACAGGGCTATTGCTGCACGGCGTTGGGACGAGACGAGTGCGTGGGTATAAAAGCCTCCGGTGGTAGTGATATTCTTGTGACCAAGCTGCGCCGCTATCGCTGCTATGTCTACTCAATTCTGTGGGTGTCAAAATTGCCAATATACCGACGTTTGGGTCGAGCCTGTGAACGGCGGGCACGGCTACTGGAAGAAAGCCGCGCGAGGAAAAAACCTTCCAACAACCCCTTGAACCCTCATCCCCTTGAAATGGTATGCTCCTGACCAAAAAAAATCAGGAGGATTTTTTATGGCTGTTCTTCCCTTGCGTCACTTCTCCCCGGTCGAGTTCCGCTGCAAGTGCGGGTGCGGCGCGGGCATGGAGAAGAGCCAGCGGTCGCCGTATGACCCCTTATTTCACCTCCATCAGCCCCGATGACGTGTGGGACTGGGGGATGGACGCCAAGGGCCTCGCGTGGGCGGTCGTTCACAGCGAAGAGATGGAGCACCCCGCGGCCTTCGCCGCCCCGCTCCGCTACGAAACCCTGACCGTCTGGACGCGGGACTCGTGGACTCGCTACCGCCGCCCGATGAAGGACAAGGAGAACACCGAGTACGCCATTGCCGGGGACGGCGAGCGCAAACACGGGCTCGGCACCGTGCCGTTGGTGCCGACCTCCCCCATGACCGGGCTCCCCGCCACGGACGATGTGCTGTCCCTGATCCTGCGCATCTACAGGCGGGACTCCGAACTCGACAAGATGCTGTTTGACCGGGCCGTCCCCCTGCTCAACGTGGGCGGCGTGAGCCAAGAGCATTGGGACAAGTTCGTGGTCGCCAGCTCCAACGCGCTCATGAGCACGGAACCGGGCGGCATTACCGCACAGTATGTAGAACCGTCGGGCACCGCGTTTCAGGCGCAGGCCGAAGCCCTCGCCCGTGACGAAGCCAGCGTGCGGGAAATCGCCCTTCGCATGGTCCGTCCACAGTCCGCCGTGGGAGAGTCCGCCGAGTCCAAGGCCATCGACAAAACACAGCTCGACACGCAGCTTGCCAGCTTCGCCCGGCGCAGCGGCAGCGCGGAAACCCTCTGCTGGAAGCTCGCCGCCCGGTGGCTTGGAGCTAAGGAGGACGGGATCGAGGCGAAATACAACGAGTCGTATGATGTGGGCGAGGCGACGGTGAAGATCAAAGGCAAGGATCCCGGGAAGAAAGGCCAAGGGTGATTATATCATCAAAGCGTGATGACTCGCTTACTTCCAATTGGGATCTTCCTTTAGTTGCTCCATCAGAAGAAATTGGATCGCCTTGTCCGGCTTGCCGATAAATATATAACGGGCATATTTACTCGGGGTATCTATTGCTTCAGGTACATCTTTCACTTCAACTATCATTCCCCAAGCTTTTTGAGATGAAGGCTGGTAGGCGCTGATAATGAAATTATTGCCGCAATCATGCGGTTTGCATTGCTGCCTGACAAGATATGTTTCACCATTGCACTGTACCATATTGGCCGTTCCAAGTGCCGTAAGGCCATGGAATATCCACTCAGGGAGATCCGCCCGGGTCTCGCCTTTCAGTGCCTGTTCCCATGCCTGGGCCTGTTTGTCGGATATGGACGAGGCATAGGCGCCGATGCTGGCCAAGAGCAGAATACCCAACACTGCAAAGGCTATGATCGTTTTTTTCACTTCTTTTCTCCTTCGATGATTGCCGGAGGATTTGCTCAATCACCCTACGGCAAGACTACACGTTGAAGGTCTACTTCTGGAGTCGCTCGGGAACAATATTCCTCAAGCATTATGAGCGGAAGCTGTTTAGGGGTATAGACTCCCTATTTGTAGTCCAAGAGTAACACAAAATCTCTCGGAGGGATATGATTAACCGTTCCTTTCCTCTATTACATATTTCTAGATCTCGGTCGCCCATGCCGCCTTATGGTCGCGTAGGCCCTTCCTTCCGGTCGGGGTTCCATTCAATCGTCCAATACGTTCCTGTCATGCCATCCTGGGTACAGCGTCAGTTCCGGGCCTCTCCACGACCACGGGGCAACGATGCCTTTGACGGGCACAGGCACGACCTCACGCGGGTTGGCAAGCTCCCATGCGAAACCTACATCTCGTCCTCGTAATCCTCGCAGCACGCCGCAACAAGGTCTTCCCGCTTCATGGGGCGGCATCCCACCACATCCACAATGCCGAGGGCCACGCCCACGGGTGCAGGGGGACGCCCTCATACAGGCGCTTCAGGGCAAGCTGGCGGCACCCTTCACCGGAACCCTTGCCGACGCCCTCACGGACAACGACGCGCAGCTCGTGGCGTCGGGCCATGTCCCCCTGCGCGGCGTCATCGAAGTGGCCAGCACCCCGTCAGGCAAGGAATTGATCCGTTACCGTAAAGCCGTGAAAGACGCCGCCAGTCCCGGCAAATGGCTCCTCTCCGAACTGATCAGAGGGTACAAGGGCACCACGGCGGCGTCCGGCGCGTCCGTTTCCCTGAAAAGCCGGGCCTTCGTACAGGCCCTATGCCGCCCCAACGTTTCAGCGTGGATCGTCATCGACAAGACGCTGCAAGCCGTGCAGGGCTGCCACGTCACGGACGTCAGCATCTCCGCCACCAAGGAAGGGGCCGTGGAGCTGACCGGGACGCTCACCGGATGCCGGGTCTTCAACGCTAGGCCTTCCTCTGTGGGGGCTGAGGCGCAGGCTTCCGCGGCTTCCATCGTCGTCGAGGACGCGAAGGTCTTCTTTACTGGGCAGAAAATCCAGAACGTCACCAAGTCGGACGACAATTCCGGCAAGGGCTACGCCGTGACCGCCGTGGACAAACGGACGAACACGCTGTCGCGCCCGGCATCTCCGGCGCATGGGCCGTGGACGACGTGGTGACGTGGTGGATGCCCTACGGCCCCGCCATCGGCGCGGAGATGGGGAAATACCGATTCCGTTGTCCGCATCGACGGGACAACCGGGAAAATGCGCTCCTGCACCATCAAGTTCTCCACACCCACGGAGTTTACCGACGAGCTTGGCGACCATTTCCCCGGCCAGCCCATCGACACCATGCGGGCCTCCAGCGTAGATTTTGAATACTACATGCGCAACGACGCCGCCAAACGGCTCAGGGAAGGCAGCGAGGGCAAGGAGGTCCGGTTCGACGCGGAATTCGGCAGTGAGGAAGGCCGCAAGGTCGTCGTGTCCTGCCCCCGCATCAAGAACAAGATGCCCGGCATCAACGGCGATTCCGCGACCGTCACCCTTTCGCAATCCTCCGACATCCTCGGCGTCGGCCTTGAGGACGCCGTGGAAATCATCCTCGAATAGCTCCGGCTCCCACCGCCTCCTTTTCCGGTGGGGCCATTCTTCAACCACCACTTCAACTTTCAACCAAAGGATCAACATCATGAAATTCGTGAACGACGCCACAGCCAAGGATACCGCCTTCATCAAATGCTTTCCCGATGATTCCGGCGTGTACGCCCGCGTCCTGACGGAAACCGAGCTGGATACCCGCTACATCATCCCGCACTGCGTGCATTCGGCGATTGTGGTGACGATGAACGCCCGTAAGCTGTACAGAGTCTTTTTTCCCCTCCGCTGCTGCGCGAGGGCTCAGTGGGAAATCAGGGATCTTGCTCAGGCAATGCTTGTACTCTGCAAAAAAGAGTTTCCAGCTGTGTTTGATCAGGCTGGAGCCAATTGCAAAATCCTTGGATACTGCTCGGAAGGACAGAACCTGAGGAGCAGTGCCATGCCGGTAGCCCTTACACAAGAGCGAATACGTGTCCATGACGCGATCATGGATTACGTCGGCAAGACGTCCCTTTCGGCGTCCAAGGCAATCGCTTGGCAAAGATGCGCAAGGGGAGCAGCCGAGTTCAGGATATCTGTTCAGGATTCATGAAAGTCGTAGGTTCTGATGACTCTGTCATTCTCTGCGGCATGAACAAAACACGTGTTGCCTACAACACGAAAGTTCGTCTTATCCAAGGATTTGCCCAAAAAGGGGGCAAGTATCCGATTAAGGGAGAAAGGCTCATTTGCCTGAAGAATGACGCGGTTACCAATTTCAGGAATGGGCAGCTCTTGCGTGTCTGTGAGGACACAAAGCCAATTGAACCGTCGTCCCCATGCTACATCACAAGCTTAGAGGAGTTCCCTTCAGATCTGGTGTCCTATGCAGGGTCGCTTCACTGCCCGGACATCCAGGTGGCCATGAGGCAGCTGCAGGAGGATCGAACCGCATTGAATACCCTGTTGGAGAAGAACAGACAGACTGCCCCTCTGCTTCTTGATTACGGGTATGCACTCAGCGTGCATAAGGCACAAGGCTCAGAATGGGAGCGTGTACTCCTCATTGATGAACGAAACCGGTACATGTCTGACGACGATTACACTCGTTGGCTCTATACCGGAGTGACTCGGGCGAAAGAAAGACTGTTGATTGTGAGTTAATTATGGATAATTTGATACTTTTCGATTTTTCAAACCTGGCACATCGCTGCATTTATCTGAAACAGATCGAAGCGGCATCGGAAAATCCGGAGTACGCACTCTGGCACTACATGGTGTTTCAAGCCATGTATGACTACGTCATTCAGACAGCGGAAGATTTCGGAGGTACGTTTGATGTCGTTCTGGCGCTGGACAGCCATAGCAGCTATTGGAGGAAAGATATTTACCATCCATACAAAGGAGATAGACTCGTAAAGAAAGCCATTGACGGGCTGGATTGGGCGCGCATCTATGAGGAATTTGACGTACTCACCAGAAACATCCGGGAATGCCTGCCGTGGAAAGTTATAAGCGCTCCAAAATGCGAAGCCGACGACGTCATATATACGCTTACGCAACAGCATCTTCTGGAGCATCCTGAGGGTAAGGTTTTCGTACACAGTGGGGATTCTGACTATCTGCAACTCGTGCAGGCCAGAGTATTCCTCTACAATCCGGCAAAGCAGGAATACGCCACGTTTCCCTATGACACCCGTGTGAACGGAAAAGATTTCCGCTACGAATCCAGAGATGAGTTTCTGCAGTATAGTATTCTGACTGGGCAGGGTGGAAAAGACAACGTGTATAACATCAAGACGCCTACGGACTGGTCAGGCAGCCGAAAGCCGGGATTCGGCATTGCCGCGGCTGCGAAGGCACTTGCACATCCTGAGGGCCTCGATGCGTGGTTGGCCACAAACGGTATGGCCGACAGGTATGAGCGAAACAGGGTACTTATTGATATGCGTGCTCTGCCGGAGGAATACTATTCCGAAATTGTACAGGCATACCAAACGTACCCATAGACGAAGATTGACGTTCAAGGCTTCATTGAAAGATATAGGTGGCCATCGCTCGCTAGCGCTGAGGCTCGGGCGGATATAGATGCCGTACTCTCCGCAGTAGCAGGAATAGATGTCCAGCAGCCAGCTGTTGTTAAGGCAGAAGAAGGCAGCATGGATTTTGTCCTTTAAATGAAAAGGGCTACTTCAGGAGCTGTGAGTTTCTGAAGTAGCCGCTATGTTTTTACGGTGAATATTGCCTTTGCGGAGAATGTGTGTTTTATTCTCCGCAAGAGGTGCGGAGATTATGCGCTATATTCACGAAAGGCAGGAATGGCCGACATTTCAGTGGGACATTGCAAAACTGGCTGAGCCACTTGCAGCTATACGACACAAGCAGGGCTTGCTCTTGGGCCGGATGAGCGCCCTTGGCTTTTCTATCCGCGCTGAGGCCGGACTGGAAACGCTGACGCTGGATGTAGTAAAGTCCAGCGCCATAGAAGGGGAAAACCTTGATACGGCTCAGGTGCGCTCTTCGCTAGCCCGTAGGCTTGGCATTGACATCGGCGGACTTACGCCTGTGAGCAGAAACGTGGAAGGCGTTGTGGAAATGATGCTGGACGCCACACAGCGCTATGCTGAACCGCTCACAAAGGAACGTCTGTTTGGCTGGCATGCGGCCCTTTTTCCTACCGGATACGGAGCATCACGGCGCATCACCGTGGGTGCCTGGCGCAAGCCTGAAGCTGGCCCCATGCAAGTTGTCTCTGGCTATATAGGACACGAAAAAGTTCACTTCGAGGCCCCCGCTGCCGAGCGCCTTGATATGGAGATGGGCCGTTTTCTGGAATGGTTCAATACTCCTCATGAGCTTGATCCGGTGTTGAAAGCCGGAATCGCGCACTTGTGGTTTGTGACCATCCATCCCTTTGAGGATGGTAACGGGCGCATAGCCCGCGCCATTGCCGATTGCGCCCTGGCGAGGGCTGATGAATGCCCGCAACGCTTTTACAGCATGTCCGGACAGATCGAGCGAGAACGTAAGGAATATTACGCTATTTTGGAACGTACCCAAAAAGGAGGTTTGGATATCACACTTTGGCTGAACTGGTTCCTTGGCTGCCTTGGGCGAGCCATAGAAGGCGCTGACGAGACACTTGCTACTGTCATGCACAAAGCACGCGTCTGGCAGCAGGCCAATCAACATTCTCTCAATGAGCGCCAGCGTGGTATTATCAACCGCTTGCTTGATGGTTTTGAGGGGAAGCTGACGAGCGGAAAATATGCCAAGCTAGCTAAGTGTTCACCGGATACGGCCTTGCGCGATATTCAGGGACTGATGGAGTACGGTATATTGCAGCAAAGCGAGAGCGGCGGACGGAGTACAAGCTATGCTCTCTTTGATGACTAATTTAGCCCACAGAAATCTCAACATAATCAGTCAGTTTGAGTTTTCCGGCATAATAATCCTTCCATGTGTCATCGACGGGGGAACATTTTTTTGGCGTCCTCGATGGCTTCATCGGTCACCGGAACGTGTATTTGCATGACGTCGCCGTCATAGTCAGCGTTCAGGCCCTTTTCCCAGAGAGAGTTCACTTGAAGGTTTGTACCTTCACGCAGCAACGGCTTCGCCGCAAGGATACCATGCCTCCACAGCGTTGGAGCACGGTTGATGCTCACTGGGCGCTTTTCAAGCTCATCGAGCAGACACTTCTTGGCATGGGTTCCCGCTGCTCAATGGCTTCTCGTGCCTTCAGCGGAAAATATGGTAGCGAATTCCCCGGTAACCAGAACCCCGTGGACAGTGACGTCGTCACAGGCGTGGCATACGCCCTCAAACTGATGACCAACACAGGCTATTTTTTCGCTCATCAAATACCTGTCACGATGCTTATCGACTTGTTTTTCAGGGCAGTAAATTTTTCAGACAGCTGTTTTGATTCTTCAAGAACCTTATCCGGGAACCGTGCAGCATTATTTGGCGAATGCGGAGTA
>ENA-ORVC01001648-ORVC01001648.1-human-gut-metagenome-genome-assembly--contig:-NODE-1648-length-17669-cov-7.996991_pt1 | contig 17669 bp, 18 predicted proteins | sample MGYA00242092_ERZ509234 | MGnify/ENA primary metagenome ERZ509234 (study PRJEB26280, sample SAMEA2338800) | human gut metagenome | biome: human gut; feature: human-associated habitat; material: faeces... | reverse complement strand
ATCTCCGGCACGTAGTGCCTTTTATTTCATAGGAAGTTCCTTCGGAATTTCCTATAAAATAAAAAGTAATGACTAAAATGATACGTTCTGAATAAATAGTAACACAAAAAGGCCTTTCAGGATAGTCCCGAAAGGTCTTCTGCACGACACTTTTAAAATACTTTCATCGTCCACTTGCTCATATCCCACACCTCATTTACCACATCCTGATAGAATTCCGGCTCATGGCAAATCAGAAGAATACTTCCTTTGTATTCCTGAAGCGCTTTTTTCAGAGAATCCTTTGCATCCACGTCTAGATGATTGGTCGGCTCATCCAGGATCAGCAGATTCGTGTCCTTGTTGACCAGCTTACAGAGTCTTACCTTTGCCTGTTCACCACCACTCAGTACCCTTACCTGGCTCTCAATATGCTTCGTAGTGAGTCCGCATTTTGCAAGGGCAGAACGCACCTCATACTGGGTAAATGACGGAAATTCCTGCCACAGCTCTTCAATACAGGTTGTCTTGTTTTCTCCTTTAACTTCCTGTTCAAAATAGCCGATCTGAAGATTTTCCCCAAGCTCACACTCGCCGGAAATTGCCGGGATCAGACCAAGTACACTCTTCAAAAATGTAGTCTTTCCGATACCATTTGTTCCGACAATCGCAATCTTGTGTCCTCTTTCCATCTGGAAATTCAGCGGCTTGGAAAGTGGTTCATCATAACCGATTACAAGATCTTTTGTTTCGAATAACATTTTCCCCGGAGTCCGTCCGTAACGGAACTTAAATTCCGGTTTCGGCTTTTCCGCTGCCAGCTCAATTACATCCATTTTATCCAGCTTTTTCTGTCTGGACATCGCCATATTTCTTGTAGAAACACGGGCTTTATTTCTTGCCACAAAATCCTTCAGTTCACTGATTTCCTGCTGCTGTCTGCGGTATGCTGCCTCAAGCTGTGCTTTCTTAACTGCATAGACCTCCTGAAAATGATCATAGTCTCCCACATAACGATTCAGTTCCTGGTTCTCCATATGATAGATGATATTTACCACTTCATTCAGGAACGGAATATCATGGGAAATCAGAATGAATGCATTCTCATAATCCTGCAGATACCGCTTCAGCCACGTAATATGCTCTTCATCCAGATAGTTTGTCGGTTCATCCAGAAGCAGGATGTCCGGCTTCTCAAGCAGAAGCTTTGCCAGAAGAACCTTCGTTCTCTGACCTCCGCTTAGATCTGTAACATCACGGTCAAGTCCCAGATCCAGAAGTCCCAGTGCCCTTGCCACTTCCTCTACCTTTGCATCGATCGTGTAAAAATCATGCAGTGTCAACTCATCCTGGATCGTTCCAAGCTCTTCCATCAGAAGATTCATCTCATCCTCGTCTACTTCACCGAGTTTCTCACAGATCTCGTTCATTCGCTGCTCCTTCTGCAAAAGCGGATCAAACGCACTTTTCAGTGCGTCCTGGATCGTCATACCGCTCTGAAGGACTGCATGTTGGTCCAGATAGCCTGCTCGTACATTCTTCGCCCATTCCACCTTTCCCTCGTCCGGCGTAAGTTTCCCGGTAACGATACTCATAAAGGTAGATTTACCCTCTCCGTTTGCTCCTACAAGACCGATGTGCTCCCCTTTTAAAAGACGGAACGATACATCATCAAAAATGGCACGGTCACCAAAACCGTGTGTCAGATGTTCTACATTTAATATACTCATATTTTATTATTCTCCCTGATTCATTTCTTTACACATTGTCTTTTATTATATGTGGAAATTGGTGTTCTTTCAATATAAACAGACAAAAAACCCCAGAAACACAAGGTTTCTGAGGTTTGTATTTTTGAAAATGAACTCGAAAAAACTTCGTCTTTCCCGCAGCCACATTGCTCCAAATTAACGTTTAGAGAACTGTGGTGCTCTACGAGCTGCTTTGAGACCGTACTAAACATCTCTATGGTGCATTTTTCCTTGATATTACGGGCTTTTTCGCATTTTCTGTTGTCGGTTGTCCTATTCCTTAACCATGGAAATCGGTGATTTTTCATCGAAATTCTCCTGGTTCAAAGCATCATTCACTACCTCGAAAAGTTCCTCTGGTTTATTATACTTGACCCTCGCGTAAATGTCCATAGTTGTCTTACTATTCTCATGCCCTGCCAGGTACTGAACTGTCTTAGGGTCAACGCCCGCATAGAGCAGATTCGTGATGTATGTATGCCGCAACAAGTGCGGTGTTACATCGAAATTCAGGGTATAGCGAATCTTGGGATTGTTCCTCTGCGTTGTTCCTAATGTCGGCTTGACGGTATATTTGATGCTCTGTCCATTCACATATTTATAGTAAGTTCTCTCTTTCGCAGAACGAACAACTACATACTGCCAAACTCTCGTAAACTGAGAATAGGAAAGCGGCTGTCCCTCACTGTCCGCAATCACATACTCCGATATGGAATTGGCTTCTGCTTCCCGCAGGCAGTCCACCAGGCACTTCGGAATGGGAATGTCCCTTTTAGCTGCTTTTGTCTTTAGAACGGTAGAAATCACCGGCCTGTTATGCTCCGCGCGCCATGCACGTCTCACGGAAATGTATGGTGTGGATTCATCCAGGAATACACAATCCCATTGCAATGCAAGAATTTCTTCCCGACGCAAGCCGGAATACAAACCAATCATAATAAAAAGATATGGCGGAAGCTCTTTCACCGTATCCAACAGAACCGCAACCTGTTGATCTGTTAAGGCATCTTTCTTTTTCGATGCTTTTCCGCCCTTTGCTGAAATTCCCACACATGGATTATCGGTTATCAGCTGACTGCGCTCTGCCGAATAAAACACACACTTAATCAGCATATTTACCGTATCATACAGTCCTTTCGATTTTTGAGACAGCGGAACAAGCGTCAGACGAATATCATCCGCAGTCACTTCCTCCATATACATATCTCCCAGAGAGCTAATGACATAATTCTTCATATTCTGTCTGTATCCTTTTATAGTAGCCGTAGACACCTTTGCTGACTGCATCAGCAGCCATTTCTCACAATACTCGGCAACCGTTGGATGCTTTCGGTGAAAGATGATCTCATCCACCTGTCTCCGGGCCTCCAACTGCTTTTCATATAATTCTTCACAGGTGGTCGCATATAAGCTGACCTGCTTTCCATCGGCATCTGTAATTCTGGTTCTGTAATACAGTGTTCCTTTTCTTGTAACCGTTCCGTACTCTGGAACGCTTTGTTTTTTCTTAGCCATACAAATCTTCCTTTCCTGATAATGAGTGTTCTTAAATTCACACCTTCTTTTTATCAGAAAGCACCCACTTAATCAAAGATACGGATTATGTAAAACAAAGAGCGAGACATCCTTGCCTCGCTCCAGCTTTGTTTCCTACTCTTTATAATTGTTATGCCTGTGCTGCATCCCACTGGGCAAATGCACCACCCATTGTTCTTACCAGCTCATCCGGTCTGTTGTATTTAACCTTTGCGTAAATATCCATCGTAATTTTACTACTCTCATGCCCCGCCAGGTATTGAACCGTTTTCGGGTCCACGGACGAATGAATCAGATTCGTAATGTATGTATGCCGCAGCTGATGCGGTGTCACTTCAAAATCCAAACTGTAAATCACTTTGCCGTTATGCGCTGCCTTTTCACCGAGGACTGGCGTAACCGTGTGCTTTACACGCTTTCCATCCTCGTAGCGATAATAGAAACGCTCCTTGACTGTTCGGGTTACAATGTACTGCCAGAGCCGCTTGAACTGTGTATAGGACAACGGATCACCATCCCGGTTCGGCACCACATATTCTGACTGTGAATTAGCTTTTGTCTCTTTCAGACAGTCCGCCAGGCAAACCGGCAACGGAATATTTCGATGCGCGGCTTTCGTTTTCAGCTCATCCAGAATCACCGGTCTGTTATTTTCCGTGTGCCATGCCCTGCGTACCGTTAAATAAGGGCAATCCACATCCAGATATACAGAATCCCATTTTAGGGCAAGAATTTCTTCTCGCCGCAATCCTGCATACAGCCCTAACATGACAAATACATACGGCGGAAGTCCCTGAATGGCATCCAGCAGTCTGGCGGCCTGTTCATCCGTCAATGCAGCTTTGTCCTTCTGCGGAACGCCTCCACCTTTGGCTGTAAGGTAAGTCGTTGGGTTGTTATCAATAATCTTACTTTCCTTTGCTGCACGGAAAATGGATTTATACAGGATAACCACTGACTTATATACCGAAGCGGACTTCTCGGAAACAGGAACAAGTGCAAGCTGAATGTCATCCAGTGTCACATCTGCCATCCGCATCTGTCCCAGTTCTTTTATAATGTGCCGTCTGACCTTTGAGGTATAATCTATCAGCGTGGTTGCCCTCACATGAACCGACTGCATCAAAAGCCATTTTTCACAGTAGTCTGCAACCGTCGGGGATTTCCGACAGAATGTATCGTTGTCGATCTGCTCTAATGCTCCCAACTCTTTATCATATAATTCTTCCGGTGTTCTCGCATAAAGGGCCACCAGTTTTCCATCTGCGTTCTGAACCCGCGTTCTATAATAATCTATGCCGTTAAGCGTAACTGTACCGTATTGTGGAATTGCTCTTTTTCTTTTTGCCAATTCCGCCACCTCCTAAGAATATACTCCAGCGCTGTATCTATGTTTTATCAGACCATTATGATTTCGACAAGGATACGGACCGGCTCACACTCCAGCTCTGCGAGGTTTACGATAAGTTGCGTTCTTTTCTGCTGGCTTTGCTCTGTGGGTGCATTTTGCGATATACTCCTGAAGGCCCGCTGAAGTAAAGTACACACAGCCATTCTGCACATATTGCACATAAGAAATAAGACCATTGTTACGGGCCGCGTCCAGCGTTGCAATACTGATACCTAAGATTTCTGCTGCTTCTTTTCGTGTAATAAGTTTTTCCATAAAGCATATTTCCTCCAATCTGTCAAGTTTGTCATCGTGTTTGTTCAAAGCCACATGAATACGCTGGCAGCCGAAACTGCCAGCGCATGGTATCTGATTTTGAACAGGAAGCTGTAAACGCTTCCTATTTATATAACTCAGCTTTCATCACATTTGCCACGCCCCCTGACGATGGGAACACAACAGGTCTCCGCTGGCGCGGCTGTCATAACTCCGCAGCACCGTTCGTATCGTGTACCGCAGGGTTCCCCCCAAGTCTTTGGCGGGCCGTGAGGAAGTATCTTTAAGCCCCCATGCAGTCATCGCGCCGAATCTGCCACAATCCGTTTTATGAAATCGTAGATCGCTCCGAAGCAGTTCTTTCATCACCTCCCTGACTGCTCCATCTTCGCGGCGTTTCATATTCGCTCGTACATGGGTTATGTACCTGTTGTGCTGTCTATTCGATTGTCAATGTACTGATGAAGGAGGAAAACTTGTCCTTCTTATTAACACTGACAAAAAAGGCAAAAAACAGGCGCATCAAATGAAATTTTATCAAAAATATTTTACAAGCTGTTTTAAGCCACGTCGGATACTGTCTCGGACACGGCTTGGGTCTACACCTTCTACTTCAGCAATTTCATTTACCGTCATTCCCAGGTAGTATCTTGCATAAATCCTCTCTGCCTGTTTCTCCGGCAGCTTCATCACAGCGGCATAGACCTGCTCCTGAAACTGTTTTTCCTCCAGAACCATCTCCGGTGTCTGCGGCTTCAACAGCACCGCATTTTCAATGCCATTCTCGCAATCCAGAGAATACTGTGCTTTATAACGATACATCTTTCGCTCATACGCAGCCTCCGCACGTTCAGCTGCCCGAATAGTCTCCATTACTTCCTCTGTCACATCTACAAAAAAGTCTGTTGCATAAACATCAGGATAAAGTTCCCGAAGGTTAATTTTCTTCATTATGTACCTCCATTTCGATTCACGGGTGATTGACGGGTGAATCGAATGGAGGCGGAGACCGACACCGGCAGACAACCGGGTCATCTCCGAAAAAATGGCAACAAAAAACGCCAGATTTCCATGAGGGAAAACTGGCGCGCCAAGAACAGTCATTATTATACTGAATTACACGGAACGATAATGCCGATGCAATGTTATACTTGCCCGGAGGAGGGGCAAGGCTTTTTTTAACTGATGTAGATCATGTGAGCTTTGAAAAAGCAAACGAGACACGGCAAAATAACCTCCAATCGGCTACCGTGTCCCTGCAAGTCGTCATTGGTTTGTGTAGACGCAAAGAAACGGCGGCTCTGATTTCTCAAAACCGCCGCCAAAGTAAGTAGAGTAAGCGCACAAAATCAACCTGCCCAGCTACGGTTTTTTTCTTTCCCCATTAGGCGGGGCAGGTTTAAAAGAATATGAAAAGCCGATAACAGCAGTCATGTTAGCCTGCGTGTTATCGGCTCTGCGTCTATGCGTCTGGCTCTCTAATAACGGATATATTCAGTTGCTTTACATGAATGAGCGTTTCCTGTTTACATTTTGGACAGAACAAGGGGAAATTCCTTAATTCCGTGTCAATTCGTATTTTTATTCGGGTTTTATTATGGCATATAGGACAACTAACCCAACTTGTCTCTTTCATCAAAATTACCCCGTAACTTGATGTTTCTTTGATATATTTTTTGTTAGTCTATAAAATACGAATATCAATCCAACATTAAGGATGATCATAAAGACCGGCTGGCTCATACCGAAATATGTTTTCATATCAGAAAATATACCGTTTGTATGAAGCATAAAAATCGGGCAAATTTCCTGCATTTTTTGTAAAACAGGAAGGCTATCATTAAAATCAAACACAACTGGCAAGAAGCAGATGACGCAAGAAGTAATAAGCGCTGTAACAGGAGAACTCATTTGAGCACTTAAAAACAATGTAATAGTTGTCAAGGCTACAATCCCAAAAATATTCAATATTACAGAGATAAAGAACATTTGCAAAAAGGTCAAATTATATATTGAAGAAGCATAATGTAATGAAGATTGAATGCTTACATTCCACCCCTGTAACCCATAGGTACAGCCATACAGAACTAAATTTAGCAGTAAATACAAGAGGTATGTGCCAATTACAACTTCCAAGGCCGCTATAATTTTTGAAGTTGTGAGTTTGGTTCGGCCATACCGAGCCGAATAAATAATGCTATCTGTATGAAGTGCATACTCTTCTGAGAAAACAGGAGATAGAGTGATTACAACAATTAAACATATCATTATGGACAAGATGCTCCCCATTCCAGATAATAGCTTATCCCAGCCATCGCAATATCCTAAAGTCACAGTTGGACTATTTGGATATGCTGTTTCGAGTGACTTAAAACTACCATCAGAATTTGTCAAATATTCCAGAATCGCCGCTTGGTCACGATAAACATGAACAGCAGAAAAAGCAGAATTTTCATCTTGTCCAACAGTTGCTTGTTTTGCTTGGTCGATTTTTTCTTGCATAGTAAGTAATGTATTTTGAGAGAGTTTTCCTTCAAATATTTCTGCTACTTCCTTCCGTTGTTCAATGGCTGTAAAACCGCTTGCTAATGCCATTTTTTCAAGGTCATAATCATAGAAAACATTTTGATAATTAAATTGAAAAAAGAAAAAATAGGCAACGATAAGAACCACACCAGCTAAAAACAACATTCGTGTTTGCTTTCTCGAACATATTTTATTTCGTTCTGCTTTTATCATTTCATTCATGCTCGGATACCTCCGCAAAATAGTATAAATACAAATCTTCCAATGTTGGATCAACATTCCAAGCGGTTCTGCATGGTGCTTCTTGAGAAATAATCCTCAGCCGTTCTGCACCATTATTATGTTTCAGATTTGCTGTTACATAGTTCAATTCTAATTCTTCGGCCTCTTTTCGAGATACATCACATTCCCAAACACATTTTTCAATCGGCTTCAAAATTTCTTCTGGAGAACCATGTTGAATTAACTCGCCATTTTTCATAATCAGAATCTCATTTGCGATATATTCAACATCAGAAACAATGTGAGTGGACAAAATTACAATTCTATTTTCTGCCAAAGAACTAATCAGATTCCTAAACCGCACCCGCTCTTTCGGGTCAAGTCCAGCTGTAGGTTCATCCAAAATCAAAATACGGGGATCGTTTAGTAATGCTTGAGCAATTCCCAAGCGTTGTTTCATACCGCCGGAAAAAGTTTTGATTTTTTCGTTTTTCTGTGTGAGCAGATCAACAACCTGCAACAGCTCCATTGTGCGATTATGGGCTTTTTTAGGCGGCAGCCCCTTTATTGCAGAGATATACATCAAAAATTTATACGCTGTAAAGTTAGGATAATAGCCAAAATTTTGTGGCAGGTAGCCTAAGATATTACGATATTTCTCGCCCAAATCATGAATGTTTTTCCCGTTAAAAAAAATGGCTCCTTTCGTTTCAGTTTGGACATCGCAAATCATTCGCATCAAAGTTGTCTTGCCCGCACCATTTGCCCCGATTAGACCATAAACACCATTTGTTAATTTTGCGCTGAAATGATTTACAGCTTTTTTTCTTCCATATTCTTTTGAAAGATCATTTATTGTAAGTTCCATATCAATTCTCCAATCATTTTTTCTTTTTTCAAGTACAGTTGAAGTGTTTTCCCTAATAGGATAATAGATAACACATAAAATCCAATCCATCCCCAGAACATAGACGCTTCAAATATAAATCGCTGATGGAGTACAAGAGAAAATGTTCCAGAAAGAAAAATCATACAAGCGATTAAATGATACAAGCTATCGTTTGTCCTGCTTTTCGCACATATAAAAAGATAACAAGTGCAAGAAATATTAAATGGAATCAAACCATACAACACCATTTCAATCATTGATTTCTGGTAAATATATGCCATTGAAATTAAAATGACTGTTATTAGGAAAAGGTTGATTACTCCAATAATCAGCATACGACCTGCTACAATTTTTACCAGCGTTGTTCTACTAGACTGTTCAATTTCCCACATACCATAGATGTTGCTTTTAGATATTTCTATTGCACCTAATAACGCAAGGAATGGAACCATAACTGCAAGGATTGTCAATGGATAATAAAATGGAACCCTCCATTGGCCCAGGATACATGCTAATAATACTGCACATATAGTGAGTATTATTTGAACAATCCAGAAAGAAAGCGGCAGAAATTGAAGTTGGTTCAATATAATATCTCGCATTGAATTTTTATTGAATTCAGAACTATTCATGTAACTTTTTCCAGCTACGATTACTGCTTTAATTTTAGGTTCAGATGGAGCAGGCGTTTCACAACTCTGCAACCATTCTAATACACCATTTTGTTTTTGGGTCATACATTATCGCCTCCTCTAAAATCAGCCAAATATCGTTCCAGTTTTTTAATCCCCTGTTGGAGCCTAGATTTTACAGTAGAAACACTAGCTTTTGTAATGGTTGCAATCTCTCGGATTTTCAAATCATAATAAAATCGTAAAATGATGACCTCTTTTTGATAGTCCGGTAATGTGTTGATTGCATATTGAATTTGCGCTTTAAGTTCGTTAAGCTCAATTTTTTCAAAGGCATTATCAGTATCTTCTATATCTTCAAGAGTTTCTAAATTCATATACAGGGGTTTTGCTTTCTTAGTATAATTGTTACAGGTATTAACAGCAATCGTTAGCAGGTAGTTTTGAAATTTCCCGATCTTTCGTACTGATTGAATATTCTCCAACAATTTCAAGAAAACATCTTGTGTAATATCTGCGGCGGTATCTGGATCGCCGTTCAATCGCCGACAACAAAATAGATAAATTGACTGATAATATTTTCGGACAATTATCTCAAATGCATCTGTGTCACCCGACTGGATTTTTTTAATTAGTATGAAATCTTCGATACCGTGTCACCGCCTTCCATGTGTAAAACGCCTTACACTTAATATACAACTGAGTAACCCAAAAGGATTTAACTTTAGAAATTTTTCTTTTACTTTTTTCATTTCCCTTGACATTAACTTAGGAGGACTGACAGACGAGGACGGTTTAATGCTCACACAACATTTGTTGGAGCGTTTTCCAGATCAAAAAATAGTCATTCTCTCTGGCTATAATCTTCCTGTTTATCGCAAAGAAGCAAAGAAGATCGGTGCAAGAGGGTTTATCAGTAAGGATGTAGAACCAGATGAGTTATTGCACATTTTATTGACCATCAAAGATGGGGCAACACACTTCCCACGGGAAGAAGTATTTATAGAAGAGCTGACAGACGGGGAGAGAAAAGTTCTCGAATTGGTTGCATCAGGAGTTAGGCGCCGCGAAATCGCTGAACAGCTTTTTATTAGTGAACGAACAGTATCAAATCATTTGCAACATATTTTTGAAAAATTGCAAGTTAGCTCTACCGTTGAGATGATAACAAAAGCTATTAAGCTCGGATATATTGCTCAATCTTCAATCCAGAGGTCATGCGAGAGGAAAGCGAGCTGCGCCAGCGGGTCGGACAGAAGTTGAAACTCTGCCCGGAACAGTATTTGCCTATCGTGGAAGGCGCCATTGACGGGGCCTTAAAAGTTGAAAAGCCGAATGAAGAAACGGAGGTTGTCTGAACATCCTCTGTTTTTCTTATTTTGCGGGCATTTTTGGACTTCTGCAACGCTTTATAAGTAGGGATAAGATACGGTAGCAAGCACAGCAAGCGAGTACCCGCTTGCGAATTTTGAGATTTTCAGGTCCCTTGCCCGAAAATTCAAAATTGCTTGTTGGGATAGTCCCAAACCCTTATAAAGAACGGAGGCGGCGCATGGCAAACCGAAAGCGGAATATCCAAATGAAATTCTATGTTACGGAGGACGAAAAACAGCTCATAGACGAGAAAATGAGCCAGCTCCCCACACGCAGATATGGTGCCTACCTCCGCAAGATGGCGATTGACGGATATATCATCTATACGGACACCGCAGATATCAAGGCGTTCACCAAAGAGCTCTCCGCCATCGGTCGGAATATTAACCAGATCGCCAAGCGAATTAACGCCGGAGGCCCTGCGTATCAGGCTGACATGGACGAGATACGGGAAAGGCTGGACGAGATATGGCAGTTACAAAGACACATCCTATCAAGTCAACGCTGAAAGCGGCCATTGACTATATCTGCAACCCGGAAAAGACGGACGGAAAGCTGCTTGTATCCTCCTATGGCTGCGCCGCCGAAACTGCGGATATCGAATTTGCCTGGACCCGCCGCCATGCTATTGACAAGGGAACGAACCTGGGTCGCCACCTGATCCAAGCCTTTCAACCTGGGGAGGTCACGCCGGAGCAGGCCCATGAAATCGGCATAGAGCTTGCAAAAGAAATCCTGGGCGGAAAGTATGAGTTTGTACTTACCACCCATATAGACAAAGATCATGTTCATAACCACCTGATTTTCAATGCGGTCAGCTTTGCGGATCATAAGCACTATCATTCCAACAAGCGAAGCTATCACGATATACGCCGCACTTCGGATTGGCTATGCAAAGAACACGGTCTGTCCGTCATCATCCCAGGACAAGACAAGGGCAAGAGCTATATTGAGCGCCGTTCCGTTGCCATCCACGGAGAGCATGAAAACGGAACTGGTCGCCCTCGCTGGAAAGAAGGATACCCTGCTTGCCGAATACCGCGCCGCTCGCAACCAGGCCCAGGAATATGAGACCATCAAAAAGAATGTGGACGCCCTGCTGTCCGTAACGAAGAAACAGACGCAAGAAAAGAGTCTAGAAATGGAATAAGCAGTGAGCAGATTAACATCTGCACACTGCTTATTCACAAACTGCAGCATAGAGTGGATATATCCGTCCTGCTGTATATAAGATGATTTTTTGCTTGCTATGTTGGTTTTTGATGATTATACACTTCCACTTTCCATCCAAAGTAGCAATTGATTGATGCGCATATTTCTGGTAACAATCCCTTGCGCACGACACATCATTACATATTAGGTCAAACTCTGCTTGATCCACTACAATTGTTGCCAGCTCTGAGTATTCCAACTCTTTACATTTTCTGAAAATTTGAAGTTGCCTACTAACTTTCAATTCTGACCACGAAGTTCCTTTATAAACTCTTGAAAAATGACAAAATGGCATCACAAATTCCCCTCCTATCATTGATTTTTAGGAATCCGTATGATATGATTATTATGAATTATTGTATCCAATTATGAGGTGCCGTATTATGGTAGATAAGAAAATTTATATCGACATTTTTGCAGGCTGTGGAGGTTTGTCTACTGGGTTATTGAATGCCGGTTGGACGGGCCTATTTGCTATTGAAAAAAATGCCGATGCATTTTCCACCTTGAAATACAACCTTATTAATGATAAGAAACATTTTTTGTGGCCGACTTGGTTGCCAGTTCAAGAATGTGATATAAACGAAATACTAAAAAAACATGCTGACGATCTTCGCGCATTACAAGGTAATGTTACTTTGGTTGCAGGCGGTCCCCCTTGTCAGGGTTTTTCAATGGCTGGAAAACGTGACAAAAACGATCAACGCAACAAACTTGTTAAGTCCTATATTAAATTCATCAAACTTGTGTTACCAGAAGCAATTATTTTTGAAAATGTTCATGGCTTTACAGTAAATTTTAAGGACAAAAAAGGAACAAAACAATATTCTTCTTATGTCGAAAGAGCGTTAAAACGTTTGGGCTATAAGACAATGCATCAAATTGTTGATATGTCAGAATATGGTATCCCGCAAAACAGGAAGCGCTTTATTCTCGTTGCAATGAAAGAGCACTCCCCCAAGAAAGTCTTCGAAGTGCTTAATAAAAACAAAGAGTCCTTTTGCAACGCAAAAGGAATTACATGCACAACAACAGTCTACGAAGCAATTAGTGATTTGGAAAAAGTCTATGGAACAAGGCCTTCTCCTGATACCAAAGGTTTTCAAGCTGGTCTATATGGACCTATTCAATCTGGTTATCAGAGGTTAATGCGGCAAGGTATAAAGTCAGAAACAGATGTAGCGGACAGCCATCGTTTTGTTAATCATCGAAAGGATACGATAGCTCTACATATTGATTTGTTGGCCCATGCCCCAGTCGGGAAGCGAATTACTCCAGAAGATAATATTGTTCCTGATCTTAACCGACGTGGTGTTACTGTACTTAATAGGGCAGCGCAAGCACCAACTATTACATCAATACCGGATGAAATTGTACATTATACCGAGCCGCGTATTTTAACAGTGCGCGAACATGCTCGCATACAAAGCTTTCCTGATTGGTTTGAATTCAAAGGTAAATATACATCCGGTGGGAAACGTCGCAAACAAGAGGTGCCTCGATATACACAAGTCGGTAATGCAGTTCCGCCTTTGTTTGCTGAACAAATAGGAATTGCAATATGGGAGGTGCTTTCAAATGACAAATCAGAATAGCACTTTATCTTTCCGTGTAAGTGCCGGATTAAAGAATATAATTGGTCGTGACCTAATTAGCGATAAATATATTGCGATATTTGAATTAGTTAAAAACTCTTATGATGCCGGAGCATTTAAGGTTGATATTTCATTCATTAAAACAGACGATGGCCATAATCAAATTATTATTTCTGACAATGGCTGCGGCATGACATATAGTGACATTGTTGAAAAATGGCTATTTGTTGCATATTCAGAGAAGAAGCCCCAAAACCGCGAAAAAGCATCTTTCCGAGACGAAATCAAACGCGAGGTTGCTGGAGCAAAAGGCGTTGGTCGTTTTTCGTGTGACCGCTTAGGTGCATTATTAACACTAATTACTAAAACAGAATTCGAGGTGTCCGCAAATAAAGTCGAGGTAAACTGGAATAAGTTTGAGCTGGATGATACACAGGAGTTCATGAATATTCCTGTTCAGTACTCAACAGTCGATGCGCTTCCTAGCGGTTTCGCAAAAGGAACTACTCTGATTGTAGACGCATTGCGTGAAAGTTGGAGCAGAGATGAACTGCTAAGATTAAAACGCTCCTTGATGAAACTGATCAGTCCTGATGCCAATAAAGGAGATCTTCCTTTTGATATTGAGCTTATCGTTCCTACTGAACGCGAAAATGATAACAAGGCACTTGGTAAAGCTGGAATAAATCCGGATCGAGATATTGTTAATGGCATTATACATAATGATATATTCGAAAAGCTGAACATTAAAACAACGAGTATTGAACTAAGTGTTTCTGAAGACGGTCAGTTAATTACAAGTAAATTGACTGACCGTGGCGAATATATTTTTTCTGTTGTTGAAAAAAACAGAAACTACTATAAATTGCAGGATATATCCATAGTCGTATTTTACTTAAATCAAAGTGCTAAGGCAAGTTTTACTCGGCAAATGGGGGGAGTGCAACCGAAGAATTACGGTTCAGTCTTCATATATAAGAATGGCTTTAGAATAAATCCTTATGGAGAGCCAGGACAGGACTTTTTTGGTATTGACCAAAGAAAGGCTCAAGGCTGGAAGCGATTCTTGGGAACGCGTGAAATCATGGGGCGTATATCAATAAAAGGTGATAACGACCAATTTGTGGAAACAACAAGCCGTGCACATGGATTTATTCAAACTCCAGCAGTTGATATGTTAGCTGATCTATTTCTTGAAAAAGTATTAAAGGTCCTTGAGAAATATGTTGTCAACCTAATCAACTGGGGGGAACCCTTAAAGTCTGATCCACAGCGCACAATATCTCCAAGTGAAATAGGTGAGCAAATCATTTCTCAGTTTATTACCAGCGTTGATTCTAAAGATATTGTTAGCGTGGACTATAATCCAGATATTCTTACTATGAGCAACACACAAGGTAGTCAAGACAATATTACAACATCACTAAAAAAATTGGAAAGTGTTGCGGAACGTACACAGGATACTGGACTTATTAGTTTGGCACAATCTCTAAAAAAAAGAACTGAATCAATTATTGCACATAACGTTCAACTTGAAGAAGAAAATGCAGAAAATTCAAGGGCATTGGCGAGAGCACAAGAAGAAGGTCAGGTAAGAGAGCGTCAAATTTATTTCCTGAAAGGTACGGCTAATCAAAATGTAACAAATTTAGTGAATGGATTTCACTCTATATATACCTTAACAGATGCCTCAAGGGGAAATATAAGCTATTTGCGAGAACTTCTGATCCCTATGGACATTGATAATAAGGATTTTATATTATCAATTATAGGACAAATTCAACAAGCGAATGAAAAAGCACATAAGCTCGCCGATTTGGCGATCCATGGGAATCAATCACTTAAGCAAAGTGGTTCTCATAGCCTAAATGACTTCATTCGCCAATATATTGATGCAGGTTTTACAATTGAAGGTTTAAAATATGAGTTAGTACAAGATGAACGTGCTTTCGATTGTAAATTTGATTCTTCCTCAATTGGTGTAATTATTGATAACATCGCCAGCAATTCATTGAAAGCCGGCGCAACAATTTTGCAAATTGCTTTGGCAGAAACAAGTAAATATGTAGAAGTAGCCTTTTCAGATAATGGAATAGGATTAGCCGAAAACATTGATCCTAAGTCCTTGTTTGAGTGGGGATTTTCTTCTAACAGACAGAAAAAAGGCTTTGGGATAGGACTATATCATATCAAACAGTTAGTTGATGAAATGAAAGGAACTGTAGAAATTGATACTGCATATCGACAAGGTTTCAAGTTAATGGTGAGGCTAAAGAAATGAATACGACATTCAAGATACTGTGGTTCGAAGATGAACTTACTTGGTTTAATATGGAAAAATTGCGCGTTGAAGGTATTCTAAAAACGCACTATTTAATACCGTCAATTATTCGAAAAAATGGGGATGATTTCAATATTGATGAATTGACTGGTAACGATTATGATTTAATTTTAATGGATTTCAAATTGGCAGACGAAGTAACTGGTGATACAATTGTTGCCGCTTTACGAGAAAGCAATATACTAACAGATATCTTGTTTTATTCTTCAGAAGAAGAAACTATGTTGACTGCCATTAGAGCTAAGATGCCACCAATTGATGGAGTTTACTTAACTAAACGGGATTATACGATCTTTACTGAAAAGGTCGAAAAGATTATTGGAAAAATCGTAAAACGCTCAGAGGATGTTGTTAATTTGCGTGGATTTGTTCTTGATAATACCAGCGATTTTGAATTGAGAATAAAGGAAATCCTGAATATTTGTTGGCAAAAGTTTGATGATGCCCAGAAATCATCGTTAACGGAAGTCCTCTTAGACTTGCTGGACGGAAAGAAGGCATGGGTCACGAAACAAGTCGAAACGGCAAGATCGTCGCCTGTTGTTTTTGAATACGCTAATAACGATGAACACTTATTAAGCATTTCCGATAGATTAGATATTTTTCAGGCGATTTTACCGATTCTCTCCGCAACATATCACTTGTCTTCCACTGTCTGTCCGTCTGATTTTAAGCAATACTACATCGACAAAGTGAATATGTATCGTAATAGATTGGGGCACATCACATTCGGTGAGAAAACAATTCGCATTAAGGGAAAAGATGTAGAAATCAATCAGGAACTGCATAGACTTCTTCGGAAAAATATTGCAGAAGTTGACTCCACAATATGTAAAATTGAAGAATATCTTACTAAATGTATGTAAAAAAACGGGAGTACAGCCGATCGGACAAACCGAAAAAGCTGTACTCCCGTTTTGTGTTATGGGAAGTGTGCGAAAATCAATCTTTTTAAGAGCTTTGTCGTTGACCAGTGAAACCATTCTGGGTGTTGTGTACACATTTGTTTATGACAAACTGCATATTTCGATTGAAATGTAAGTTTGCTGAAATTTTCATGCACAATTATTGGACGCGTACGATTCTCTTTTTGCATTAGATAGCCAAACCTAAGAAGAATAAAATTGTTTATGAAGCTATCCAGCGTACCAACAAAATGGGGATACCCGATGTCGCTATACGCATAAGTTGTATCTGATGACCTGCAATACACACTGTTGTATCAGCCTGTCCATAATTGTCGGTATTCCAAGCGGGCGTTTCTTTGTTGGGTCATTTCCTTTCGGAATCTCTACCCGCCGGACACTTTGCGGAACATACCAGTCTAACTTGTGCTGTACGGAAGAAATTAACTGTTCATCAGAGAGTGTTGCTAATTCTGTAATTGTTTTTCCATCTGTGCCGGGTGTCATGCTCCCGTGGTTCTTCTTGATGTTGCGGTATGCCAACCGTATATTTTCGGGCAATGCAATGATTTCAACCAGATGTTTGAAAACTTTGCCCTTGTTGCTGTCAGCATACAGCATATCTTGAATTTCCTGAAAGTCATAATACTCGGCGTGCCTTAACTTATCTTTCTTTTGTGCCTTTCCTGTTGCCATAGTCGGTTACTTATCTTCACTTTCGCTTGGATTTTCGCCTTTCTTAGTCCTACTCGAACCTATGATTGTTTATTGATTATGATTTTACTTCTGTTCCTGACTACCGCCCGTCCCTCCACCGCTTACTTTATTCACGGCTTCACAGGTAGCATGGCTGCTCTTTCCTCCCGGATTAAGAACAGTTATACCGCACCTCCCATAAAGGCGACACGATTTTCCCGCTCCCTGCTTCATTGTGCGTATCCACTCCACATCCGGGACTTTCCACGTTCCGATATTCCTATCTGTGCATAATACCCTTAGTAAGAGCGTTTACGAACAGATCGAGAAAGACTTAGCGGCAGG